>ENA-UEQR01001141-UEQR01001141.1-human-gut-metagenome-genome-assembly--contig:-NODE-1141-length-15286-cov-11.027155_pt1 | contig 15286 bp, 10 predicted proteins | sample MGYA00242944_ERZ507941 | MGnify/ENA primary metagenome ERZ507941 (study PRJEB26167, sample SAMN06115398) | human gut metagenome | host: Homo sapiens | place: China:Chongqing | collected 2016-06-23...
ATTCTTTCATCATGAATCATCTGGTCGTACGGACTGTTTGCATCAGGTTCTTCCTCCATTTCGGGGGTGAGTTCCACATTTTGAGCTTCTTTCTTCTGACTCCGGTCTATCGCCAGGTTCTTTGCCACTGTCAGGCAATAGGCTTCGACCGATTCAAATTGAGACCACTCATCACGCTTGTTCCACACTCTTATCATGGTGTCCTGAACGACATCCTCGGCTTCGGCCCTATCCAGGGTGATTCTGAGAGCCAATCGAAAGAGTTTATCCTTCAACGGCAAAATATCGTTTCGGAAGCTGATTTCTTGCATCTCTATAATAATGACGGGCTAGGATATGAAAAGTTACAGTCGCCCACTACTTTTTTTTGAATTATTTTTTTATTCTCGTTCCTCCAGAATCGTTAATCGCTGACGCTAAGGTGATTACCACTTCAGAAACTCCTGCATTTATTGCTTCAAAAGAATTTTCCAACTTAGGAATCATACCTCCTTGAATAACGCCATCGGCTACATATTGTTCAAATTCGGCACGGGTGATTTGAGGAATCACACTGTCGTCATCATTCTCGTCACGCAACACGCCTTTCTTCTCAAAGCAATACACCAATGTCACATCAAACAGAGCCGACAACGCTTTCGCTGTTTCCCCGGCAATGGTATCTGCATTCGTATTCAACATATTGCCGTGACCGTCGTGCGTCAATGGAGCCATCACGGGAACAACGCCTTTATGTATCAAATCCGACAATAAAGTGGCATCCACCTGTTCCACATCTCCCACGAACCCGTAGTCTACGTCTTTCACCGGACGTTTCACCGAACGGATTACATTCATATCCGCTCCGGTCAATCCGAGTGCATTGACTCCGCGTGCTTGCAGACCTGCCACAATTTTTTTATTCACCAATCCGCCGTACACCATCGTTACGACTTTCAACGTTTCGGCATCGGTAATCCGACGACCATTTACCATTTTGCTTTCAATACCCAGTTGCGCGGCAATCTTTGTTGCCGAACGACCGCCACCATGAACCAACACTTTATGTCCGTCAATAGCGGCAAAGTCATTTAACAACTGACGAAGGGTGGCTTCCTCTTCTACGATTTTGCCACCCACCTTAATTACTGTTAGTTTTTCTCTCATTTCTTGATTTCTAATAAGTTCACCGAATGGAGAATCCGGCTCCGGCACCCTGCCGGTTATTCCAAATAAGTATATCCGTAAAGCCCCGAACGATAGTTGGAAAGGAATTCTTTTCCTTCTTCCAAGGAGATTTTTCCTTCTTTCACTGATTTCGTCACCCAAGTTTCGAGCGTACGTACCAGCTTCTTCGGATTGTACTGCACATAGTCCAACACCTCCGCTACCGTTTCTCCGTCGATAATCTGTTCGATATTATATCCTTTCTCGTTCACCGAAACATGCACGGCGTTCGTATCACCGAACAAATTATGCATATCTCCTAAAATCTCCTGATAAGCACCCACCAGGAACACAGCCACATAATAAGGTTCTGTTTTCTTCAGTGCATGTACAGGCAGATAATGAGCCACGTTACGGGTAGAGATAAAGTTGGCAATTTTGCCGTCCGAGTCGCAGGTTATATCTTGCAAGGTAGCCGAACGCTCCGGCTTTTCATCCAATCGCTGAATAGGCATGATCGGGAATATCTGGTCAATTGCCCAAGAGTCAGGAAGTGACTGAAACAGCGAGAAGTTACAGAAATATTTATCGGCAAGCAGTTTGGACAATCCACGGAATTCATCGGGCGCATGCTTCAAACCGGCGGCAATCTGATTAATCTCACGTGTAATAGACCAATACAGACGCTCGATTTGTGCGCGGGTTTTCAGATCCACGATTCCATGACTGAACAAGTCCAATGCTTCCTCCCTGATCTGCTGCGCATCGTGCCATGCTTCCAACATCTTGTTCTGATTCAGCGAATCCCAGATTCCATATAACTCCTGCACCAATTCGTGTGCATCCGGAGCAATTTCCTCCTCGTCATCCCATTCGGGTAAAGTAGCGGTTTCAAGAACTTCAAAGATGAGAACAGAATGGTGTGCCGTCAATGCACGTCCACTTTCCGTTATGATATTCGGGTGCGGGATACCATTTTTATCGCTCACGTCTACCAGCGTAGAGATAGAGTCGTTTACATATTCCTGAATGGAATAGTTTACACTACCTTCGCTATTGGACGAACGGGTTCCGTCATAATCCACTCCCAATCCACCGCCAATATCAACAAACTCCACCTTAAAGCCCATTGAATGCAGCTGCACATAGAATTGTGAAGCCTCGCGCAAAGCCGTTTTGATACGACGGATCTTCGTCACCTGACTACCGATATGGAAATGAATCAGCTTCAGACAATCTTTCAAGCCTTTGCTCTCCAGAAAATCGAGCGCTTCGAGAAGTTCACTGGAAGTCAAGCCAAACTTGCTGGCATCTCCTCCCGACTCTTCCCACTTTCCGCTACCGGAAGAAGCGAGTTTGATACGTATACCGATATTAGGCTGCACATTCAGCTGTTTTGCCATTTTTGCTATCAGCTTCAGTTCGTTCATCTTCTCCACAACGAGATAGATACGTTTACCCATCTTTTGAGCAAGCAGAGCCAGTTCAATATAACTTTCGTCTTTATATCCGTTGCAAACAATCAATGAGTCAGAGTCCGTATTGACCGCAATCACCGCATGGAGTTCCGGTTTAGAGCCGGCTTCCAGTCCGAGATTGAACTTCTTTCCGTGGCTGATAATTTCTTCCACCACAGGGCGCATCTGGTTGACCTTAATCGGATAAATAATAAAGTTCTGGGCTTTATAACCATACTCCTCGGCTGCCTGTTTAAAGCAGGATGACATCTTTTCAATACGGTTGTCCAAAATATCCGGGAAACGCACCAGCATGGGAGATGCCACATCACGCAATTGTAACTCATCGACCAGTTCTTTCAAATCAACGGATACTCCATCTTTACGAGGTGTAACAACGACATGACCTTTGTCATTAATACCAAAGTACGAGGTACCCCAACCTGTGATGTTGTAGAGTTCCTCAGAATCTTCAATACGCCACTTTCTCATTTTCTGTTATTCAGTGTTTTTAGTAAATAATTGGACGGCAAAAATACGGATTAATCTACATGTTGGCAATTAATTGGACATTAATTCTTTCAAACGGTCCATATAACCACTATTTCCGTTGCGGGCGTCATAGCGCAGTGCCAGCTCTTCTGCTTGCTGATAGAAATAATTGCGAAGCTCGCTGACCTGATAAATTCCATCCGGACGATAAAGAGGGAATTCCTCCGGCAACGACAAGGAGACTTCCGGACGGGTCTCATACTTCAAGGCCTCTACCATATCGCAAGAGAAGCGATATTTCTTCAACGTATTCGTACGCAAACTCCAACCGATGCACCGCTCGGCACACTCCCAGCCTCTTTCCGGCTTCGTCATTATATTATAAGCAATAAACAATCCCAAGTAAAGCAAAAGATATTCATCCTTTTCTCTTCCCTGCAATGCTTCTTCGGCACGTGCACACATATCAGCGGCAACCTCCGGTTTGCCAGCTTTCTGTGCATAATAAGAAAGCTTCAAGTAAGCCCGCAAATTGGCTTCATAACAGGTGACCTGCTTATTAATCAATGGCTGCGCCCGGCTGTAAGCCTCATCAAACTGCCCTGTTTCCAAATAATAATCCAGCATAAAATTCAGTTCGCAAGCCTCACACGACTGACCGTCTATCTTTTCATTCAGCATCTTGTCAATGTATTCTTTTGCCTTGTCATACTGGCGCATCCAAACACATTCCACAGACCAGCGGTGATAATAACTCCGCAAAGAATATCCATTCCGCAGAATACGGGTTTTATAATCCTCACCGATCGCTTTCACCTGTTCCATCGGAATTTCCGGCAGATCGAACGTACAAGCCCAGATCCATTTATATTTCCACAACAAGTCATCTTCTTTGATTACATCCTTGTGATTCTCGTAATCATCCAAGATTTTAGAGAACACGGTAATCTCTTCCGCATCTGCCGAAAGAAGATTCAGTTCATAGATAAGATCCAGTCTCAACTCCGTAGCCCATTCCACATCTTCGTTCTCATCAGCGATGCGGATAGCTTCTTTCAATAGATTGGCTTTTTCACGGGGATGCAGGCTGTCATTCTGTGTCTGCAACAGCAGTTTTTGTATTTCAAGTGTGTATCTCATACTCTTTTTTTAATTCAGGAAATTTATAAAATCATTCATTTTCGAAGTCATCAGTTCGCTAAGCGAACGGTTGAAAAGCTCCATTTCTTCACTGTTCACCGGATATTTACCTTGCAAAAGCGATTGTACATACAATATATGCACCACATGCTGAAACAGTTTATTGTCTCCCTGTATTTGCAATAAAGTCTGCACCATTTCGTTATCCGCATTAAAAGTGAGTGTCGGTGGAATCTGCTTGGCAGTATTCACAGCCCCCAATACAGCCGCCAACGGATTATTGGCACTTTTAGCTACATTCTCCTTTTCCTCCGCCACAAAGATTACCGGAATATCCACCGGAGTAAAATGTTTCAGACGGCAGACACAGCCAAACCGCTTCAACAACTCGTTCGCTTTCATTTCAAAAGCCTGAAACTCTTTATTCGCCTCTACTTCGCCAAACTGTTCCAGCAACCGTGAAGGAGATATTTCATCCAACGTAAGTTCCGGATTCAGACGGACATACTTTTTCAACAAAGTCTCATCAAAAGTGTAAGCAGCATTCACCACCAGCCATCCTTGTGCTCCGGCTATACGGCGCACCTGACGGAAATCTTCCAGATTCTTGGTATAGCATATCACATTGCTTGCCGAGCGAATACTTCCAAAACCACGCAGCCCCTTATTTGTTTCAAAAGGAAGGTAATCCATAAACAAACGGAGCAGTTCATTATCTTCCGAAGCAATCGCCTTGATATGGAAGTGATGAACATCCAAGATCCGGTTGAACATGGCTCGGTCATTCTGCACCAATCCCCGCAAATAATCCTTGATAGCTATCCCGTTCTCTTTCCGTGCATCCTTCAACTGGTCATTGCTCACCAAAGATTCGCGGGAAGCAGTAGACAGCAATCCGTCCGCATTCACCAGACAACGGATAAAGAAAGCCCACGGCGGCAACAGATTACAATCGTCCTCACTCAACAGCATACGTTTAAGGTAGACCTTATGGGAATTGCGTACTGAAAATTGTGTGCGGAAAGGCAAAACATAAAGTACCCCTTCTACCTTACCACTGTCAGTATAAATCCGGAAAGCATCAAGAGCAGACGACTGGAATACTTTTGCCCCATAATCCAGCAACTCCTTGCGAGTCGCCTTCGGGTCAAGCCATACGGGCGAAGGCGTATTTACCAACTCCTCTTCCCCCTGATAATGCAGATAGATAGGATATGGCAACACTTCCCCATAACTGACCAGTATCTTCTTAAACGTTTCATATTCAAAAAGATGCATCCAGTCTCCTTTCGGATGCAACACCACCTGCGACCCGATAGGCCGTTCTTCGTCCGATAAAGTCAGCTGATACGTCCCATCCACTTTGCCACACCAGCAAACAGGCTGTCCGCCCATTGCCGAACGACTCTCCACGGTGATTTCATTAGTCACCACAAAACAAGATAACAATCCGATACCGAACCTTCCGATAAAATCGTCCGCATCGGGAGTATCCCGTTTTGAACTCTCTCCGATAACCGTCAGAAAACGATAAACTTCCTCTTCTTTCAGTCCGACTCCATTATCCCTGAACACCACCGTTTTGTCTTCATTCAGAAAGACATCGATACGTCCTTTATAATTCTCGTCGATATTGCGTAGTGCCGTGATGGCATCTACGCAATTCTGCAACAGTTCGCGAACAAAAGTATTCGGGTTACTATAAATGTGCTCTGATAACAGGGCAATCATACCTTTAAGATTGACCTGAAACAGATTATTCCCTTCTTTTTCCATGTTCCTCTTTTACTTTCTCCTCCTTCCGGTAATTTTAAGAGCTTTCTCATTGCCATTCTCTGCGGCCTTTTCGAACCATTCCATTGCAATTTCATCGTTTTCTTCCACGCCTTTGCCCGTCAGATAGGCATTTCCAAGTTCAAATTGCGCTTTGTCGCTATTTTTTTCAGCAGCTTTCAGCAGCCATTGCACCGCAGCTTCCGGATCAGGAGTACAACCTTCGCCATACATCATCATCTTACCGAGATAATAAGTCGCAGCAATATTTTCATTCCCTGCCGCATCCGTAAACCAGCGGTAAGCTTCGGCATAGTTCTGTTTCACACCTACTCCGTTGTAATAGCAAAGTCCGGTACGATACATACTCATCGTATTTCCATTATCCGCAGCCAGCGTATAATATTTAAAAGCTTCCGTTTCATTATCTTCCACTCCGATACCCATTTCATAACAGATACCCAATCCTTCGCTATACCACTCGTATTCGGCAGCTTTCTTGAAATAGGCAAAAGCCTTTTCCGATTCGTTCAGACTGTCATAATCATACAGGTAATACTCACCCATACGCAACATTGCCATTGGAATTTCGTTGGCCACAGCCTTCTCATACCATTCCATAGCCTTTTTATTGTCTTCCAGACAGGGACCGCAACCAAAGAAATAATAGTCTCCCATCTTAAACTGGGCATAACCATAGTCCTGTTCAGCAGCTTTCATCATATATTCCACAGCCTTTTGCGGATTTTCTTCCACGCCATTGCCATTTTCATAAGCCAGGCCCAGCTCTGTCAGACAACGGGACTCTTCCTTCTCCGCTCCTTTGCCGAACCATTCGAGTGCCTTATCCCAGTCTTCTGCCGTTCCGATTCCTTCTTTATAACAGCGTCCCAGAGCAAAGATCGCATCATTATCATCCGCTTCTGCCGCCTTTGTATACCAAGCGAACGCCTCTTCCGGTTTTGCTTCACCAAGAACACCTTTTTCCATATAAAGACCAGAACGGAACATCGCATAAGGATAACCCTGTCCGGCAGCCCTACTAATCAGTTCAAATGCCTTTTCATAGTTCTTCTCCACCCCATCGCCATTCTCATACAAGAACGCCAGTTCTACAAGAGCAAAGCAGGAACCCAGTTCGGCTGCTTTTTCATAACATTCTCTCGACTTATCAGCATCTTTTACACCGCTGTATCCATTAGCCAGGTAAAGCGCCATCCGACAATATCCGTCGGCATTGTTCAGCGAAGCTGCCTTTTCATAATACTCTAACGCCTTCACATAATCCGGTTGTTCAGACAAGAAGCCACGCTCATACATCCAGCCTAGACGATAAGCTGCATTTCCCGAACCCAGTTCAATAGCCTTCTCCAACAATTCTTTCGCACGATTCATGTCCTCTTCCACCAATTCACCGTTGAAATAGATATTAGCCAGTCCTTCTATACCTTGTATATAGTTATCTTCCACGCAACGGTTCAGACACATCAGTCCGCGTTCCACGTTCTTATATTCATCATTATACAGGTAGATCAGCGCCAGTTCATACGCACTGTAAGATTCACAATAAAGCATCCCCTTTTCCAGCCATTCAATAGCTTTCGGCATATCCAGCCATTCTTCTTCCTGATAATTATATCCCAGGAAGTTAGCGGCAGACCACACACCTGCATGCCAGGCTTTTTCCCAAAGTTCAAAGCCCAGTTCTTTCGGTTTATTCAGTTCCGGATAACGGAAATAAAGGGTAGCCAGATTTTTAAGACTATAAAGATTGGGAACTATCTCCAGAGACTTTTCGTAGTAAGCAGCTTCCTCTGCCACACTGCCTTCCGCCCTGTCGAGCGCGTCTCCCAGTGCTGCATATACATGAGCACGCAAACGTTCTCCTTCAGGCAGTTCGGCAAGCAGGTCATTCCGTATCTGCAACGCCTTCGCTTTATCTCCTGTAAATTCTTCGACAAAAGCACGATAATGTTTTCCCCATAAAATAGCTTCGGGAGAAGTGAGAGCGGCAAAACGTCGTTCGCCCTCTTCTTTATTTTGCTCGCAATAGAATCCCATGTATCGCCAATAGGCAACAGTTGCTTCCGCTTCAGCCCAACCCATATCGGCAGCCTTTTCGTAATACGGAAACAAATAACTCATATCCCGCTTTCCATAACGGGCTTCAGAATATTGCGCACCCTTCTGTGCCCATCCCGCACCGCTAAACACAGCTACACGGTCGCATACCTGCATTACCTTCTCCCACCAGAATTCATATTCTTCTGCGTTGAGATCGACCTCTACGTTACAGTCAAAAGCACTGAATATCAGTTCAAAAAAATCTTCTGTTAATTTCTCGTCTTCTTTTGTGTCCAAAGCATATTCACATACAGCCAATGCTTCCCACCAATTTTCCGCATTTAATAATGAGGCCGGTGTATACTGTGGAAACCATGTCCTTGCAGGCTGTCCGGACGCTTTTATTCTAGCGGATAACTCTCCAAATTTCTCTTTTAAAATTTTCATGATATAGACTTTACCTTAATTTTGTGTTATTAGTCAATAAAAAAATCTCATAACGAGTGCAAGGTACTAATATTGACTGAATGAACAATAACAGAGTATCAAAAAAATAAAGTCTGATATACAATTTAGGCACAGATTATAATCCAAGAAGTTGTTGCAAACGTTGCACCGATGCTTCAATCTGCCAACGGTCTTCCAATTCGTCTGCATTAAAGATATATTGTGCCTGGTGATAAAAAGGTGCGCGTTTCTCAAGCGCCTGAACGATGAACGCTTTCAGTTCGTCATCCTCTTTCCCCTGAAGAATAGGGCGTTGCTGTTTAGCCACACGCAAGCGTCTGAACAGCACATCCGGATGCACATCGAGAAAAACCGTCTTTCCGGTCCGGTTCATAAAGTCCATATTATCAAAAAAACAAGGCGCTCCACCTCCCGTCGAAATTACCACATTCTCAAACTCGGCTACTTCATGAAGCATATTCCGCTCCAGTTCCCTGAATCCTGTTTCGCCTCGTTCAGTGAATAATTCTCCAACGGTTTTGTGAAAACGCTCTTCGATATACCAGTCCAGATCAACGAACGGTATATTCATTTGCCGGGCAAATGCTTTACCCAGCGTCGTTTTTCCGGCACCCATATAGCCGGTAAGGAAGATACGAACCATAAATGACTAATTTTGCTCACAAAATTAATCATTTAATGAAGAATGAAGAATGAAGAATGAAGAATTTTAGCCATTATGCCATCCAATTCTTCATTATTCATTCTTCATTCCCGATTTATTTAAAGATTCTCACCCGTTCTTCAAGCGGCTGAAATTCTTTTTCACCCGGTTTGCCAATAGGAAGTCCGAACGGCATTTCCGCAATCAGATGCCAATGTTCCGGCAAGTTCCATGCACGGCGCACTTCTTCATCAATCAACGGGTTATAGTGTTGCAGCGATGCTCCGAAACCTACATCCTCAAGCATCACCCAGATAGCCAGCTGGTGCATGGCAGAAGTCTGCAATGACCATCCCGGGAAATTCTCCTGATAAGACGGGAAAGCCTCCTGAAGTCCTTTCACTACTTTTTGATCCTCAAAGAACAGTACAGTTCCGTAGCCACAGGCAAAGGAATGATCTATCTTCTCTTCTGTCTTTACAAAAGCTTCAGCCGGTACAATCTTCTTCAATGCATCTTTCACGATCTGCCACAGTTTCTTATGAGATTCTCCCAACAGGAGCACCACACGTGTAGTCTGTGAATTGAATGCTGACGGTACGTGACGCACGGTCATATTAACGATACATTCGATCTCCTGATCGGATATAGGTGACTGATTAGTAATTGAATAGTAAGTCCGACGTTGTTTCAAAGCTTCACTAAAAGATCTTTCCATCATAGTTCCTTTCTTATTTTATATTCTTAAAACTCTCTTTTTTTTATAACAAGTATCCCCCCTAACTTGTTCAGTTAGAGAATATATTTGTACCTTCGCAGCGTCAATTCATTGACTATCTAAAATTATCGTCAGAAAAAATGGCTAAACAGAAATTTTATGTAGTATGGGAAGGCGTCACCCCCGGAGTTTATACTTCCTGGACAGACTGCCAGCTTCAAATCAAAGGATACGAAGCTGCCAAATACAAATCATTCGATACGCGCGAAGAAGCGGAACGCGCGCTGACAATGTCTCCATACGCTTATATCGGCAAAAACGCAAAGTCTAAATCAGGAGGTTCCAAACCTTCGTCAGATACTTTACCCTCTTGCGTGATCGACAATAGCCTGGCAGTCGATGCAGCCTGTAGCGGCAATCCGGGACCGATGGAGTATCGTGGAGTACACATTGCCAGCCGGCAGGAAATTTTTCATTTCGGCCCGATGAAAGGCACGAATAATATCGGTGAGTTTCTAGCCATCGTACACGGGTTGGCGTTGTTGAAGAACAAAGGTTTCGACATGCCTATTTACAGTGATAGCGCCAATGCGATCAGCTGGGTACGACAGAAGAAGTGCAAAACCAAGCTCCCCCGCACTCCGGAAACGGAAGAACTGTTTTTATTGATCGAACGGGCAGAAAAATGGTTGCAGGGAAATACGTATACCACTCGCATCCTGAAATGGGAAACGAAAGAATGGGGAGAAATTCCGGCCGACTTCGGCAGAAAATAAAAGAACATAAATTTCAATCATAAGAAAAGATGAAAACATTGACTTCAAACAAAGCTTTCTGGCTGTTATTAGTCATTTGCGTAGTTACTATCCTGCCTTTCCTCGGCTTGTCGGAATACCACACGAAAGGTGAGCCTCGCGAAGCTATTGTTTCCTATTCCATGCTGGATAGCGGAAACTGGATCTTACCCAGAAACAACGGAGGAGAAATGGCTTACAAACCGCCTTTCTTCCATTGGAGCATCGCTGCTGTATCAGCAGTAGTGAACGGAGGGCAAGTCACAGAAATGACCTCCCGCCTGCCGTCCGCCATCGCCTTGATTGCCATGACTCTCTGCGGCTTTCTGTTCTTTGCCAAAAGAAAAGGAGTGCAACTGGCGTTATTGGCTGCCTTTATTACCCTGACTAATTTCGAATTACACCGGGCCGGAGCCAACTGCCGGGTGGACATGGTATTGACAGCGCTCACCGTTGGCGCTCTATATTGTCTCTACAGATGGTATGAGAAGGGGCTCAAAGGTATTCCCTGGCTGGCCATTCTCCTGATGAGTTGCGGAACACTGACTAAAGGACCGGTAGGTACTATCATTCCATGCTTAGTTGTAGGCATATTCTTGTTGCTCCGAGGTGTCAACTTCTTCAAGGCATTCCTGCTGCTTTCCGCCTGGGCTATCCTTTCTCTCATCCTGCCTATTTGCTGGTATGTAGCTGCTTACCAACAAGGTGGAGAAGAATTCCTCGCATTAGTGATGGAAGAAAACCTCGGCCGTATGACGAATACCATGAGTTATGATTCATGCGTGAATCCCTGGCACTACAATTTCGTGACCTTGTTTGCCGGATATGTTCCCTGGACACTGTTAGCCGTACTTTCTCTGTTCAGCCTGACTTACCGTAAGTTCAATATCCAGCCAGCCGCCTGGTGGAAACGTTTCACTGCTTGGATAAAGAATATGGATCCGGTAGATTTATTCTCTTTCACCAGTATTGTCATAATCTTCGTCTTCTACTGCATCCCGCAGAGCAAACGCAGTGTTTATCTGATGCCTATCTATCCTTTCATTGCTTATTTCCTTGCCAAATATCTATTTTATCTGGTCAAGAAGCAATCCAAAGTCATCAAAGTATATGGAAGTATTCTTGCGGCAATCAGCCTGTTGCTGTTCACTTGCTTCATTGTGTTAAAATGTGGGCTCATCCCTGAAACAATCTTCCACGGCCGTCACGCACAGGACAACATAAATTTCATGCGCGCCATACAGAATATTAGCGGAGCAGGAGCCTTGTTGCTGGTTGCCGTTCCTACCATCCTCGGTATCTACTGGTGGTTCTATCAACGGAAACATGCATTGAGCAACCGCTTCCTGTATGCCCTCGTCGTGCTTACCATGGGATTATACCTTGCATTGGACGGTGCTTATCAGCCGGCAGCATTAAATTCAAAATCCGTCAAATTCGTCGCTGCAGAGATCGAAAAGATTGCGCCGGAAAGCGAAGGGACTATGTACGAATTCATTGAAGAAAGTCTGCATGCAGCAGGTGACCCTGTACATTACTTCGAGATTAATTTCTACCTGAATAACCGTCTCGACAACTTCTACCAAAAACGTCCTGCCAAAGGTTTCTTGTTGATCGGCACCAATGACGCAGAGAAATATCTTCCTGAATTTGAGAAAGAGGGGTATCAGTTCGAACAGGTTTACGAATCTCCTAAACGAGTGCTCCGGCAAATAGCCAAAGTATACAAGTTCATTAAAAACGAACAGCCTGAAAAAACCGAAACTACTCCTATTGTTGAGTAAAAGGTATAGAATTAAGCGTTTTTCCATGCTTCACAAGGAACTCCGCCGATTGGAGCATGGAAAAACTATATTCTTTTAAAGGCAAAAAGCTATCATCCATCGGAACAGCATTCAATTTGCCGTTACCGATATCATAAGTAAGTTCCTGCTGAGTCTCGTAATTATAAAGGTAGAGTAACGTGTCATTGCGTCCCACCACCATATTGTCAGCAGTATAGAACATACAGGGACGTTCTTCCTTCAGCAAGTCCACTCCAAAATTATTCTGTAGATAATCAATATTCAACAGCCCTAATATTGTTGGCTGTATATCTACCTGACCGCCAAATGCAGTTTTCTCTTCCGGCTGAATACGGTTGGAGTAAATCATCAGTGGAATATGATTATAAGATTCCGGCAGTTCACATTCGGCGTCTCCCACCAGTTTGCCATGATCCCCTTCCAATACGAATATCGTATTATCAAACCAGGGTTGTTTACGCGCCTCTTCAAAGAACTGACGCAAAGCCCAATCCGCATACTCAACGATCTGCATCTCCGGTTCACTTGTTTTCGGATGGAAGAAAGGAGGTATCACATACGGCGGATGATTACTGATGGACAGTAAAGTAGCAAAAAACGGTTGTCCGGTGGCAGCCCGCTGATTCAATACCGGAATTGCATAGTCATACAGGAAATCATCCTGTACTCCGAAGCTATTCACAACCTTATCAGCCGGATAATTTTCTTGTGAGAACACTTCATCATAGCCGTTTGTCCGGAAGAAAGCGTTCATATTATCATACTGCCCTTCGTGCGTCATAAAGAAAAGGTTATAATAACCGTTTTCTTTCAGGACAGTAGGCAGTCCCGAATAGCGGGGAATGACAGAGCCTTTCATGAGGTTTCGTTTCATCATCGCCGGGAAAGAATATAAGGTGGCATACAAACCATGATTCGTATGGATTCCTGCCGAATAGAAATTACGGAAACTAATAGAACGGGTATACAGACTATCCAGGAAAGGAGTCAGCGTCTCTGATTGCCCGAAATGCTTCATCAGTTTACTGGACATGGATTCCATCATAATCAGTACAACATTGGGGCGACCTTGCTGCACACTATCTGCTTTTGAAGCATGTCTGTACACAGCCAACGGTGAGACAGCTACCTCTCCCTGACGATTGAGCAGAGCTTGCGCCTTAGTTATGGCTTCCTGCTCATCCATCAGATGCAAGTATTTATTTTCAGGACGCATATCATCCATCACACTCGTCAACAGATTAAAAGTCGGACTTACTCCCAATTGATTCAGAAAAGCATCCTGACAGAAATATGCCGCACTCACTTTGATCGGATTATAACCTGTACGCCCCCGAATTCCAAAGATGCAAAGGCCGATCAGACAAGCTCCGACCAGAAGCACAACTCCTCTCTTCCAAAATGGGAACGAAGCGGAAATGGTAAGGCTACGACGATGGAAATAACGCGACAGACAGACAAGCCATACTATGAACCCGGCCAAGAAGAGCAGGAATAATCCGATGGACAAGTAATAGGCACTTTCTCCCAATATCATTCCGGCAGTAGTTCCTGCATAACCGAACCATTCGAATATAGAAGAATTGATATGCTTAAAGAAATAGGCAAAGTAGGGTATGTCCGACGCACTGATTAAATAGACCAGTCCATAAAACACACTGAAAAAGATTGTGAAGAAACGGAACAATGCTTTCCCATAGTAGTTGCAGACTCCACACACCACCGCAATTGCCAGCGGCAACAGAAGTATGTAACAACCGATCACATTATCAAACCAGACACCATGCACAAAAGCAAGCATTGAAAGGCTCTTATCCGACAAGGCTTCAGAAGTCAATTGATGATAGGATGAGATAAAAAGTACCAGGCGAAACAGTCCTGCGATCAGCAAAGCCGAAACATGTATCGTAAGTATATATACAATAAGATTTAGAAAACGTTTCATAATAGCCTTTTCTTTTTATGAATTAAATGAAAGAGATTTAATAAAATTATTTTCTCCCTTTGTAGATATAAACGAAATGAAGAATTAGGAAATTGATAGGTACTACAATTATCATCACCAGTATCGGCGCCAGAAGTTCGCCTGCCCCTATCCAAAGGAAGAGATTCAACAAACCAATCTCAAGCAGATAATTAATCAGATGACTAAAGCCAAACCCAACCGCATTGCGAGACGAGGGCTTGGAACGAAAAGTAAAAAAGGTAGTCAGGAAATAATTGCAAATAAATCCGACGGCATAACCTGCCGTAAAAGAGATATTGGCGTTTGCAACCAGTAAAACCAGACAATACACTCCGTAATGAATAGCCGAGGATACAGTGCCGACAACTCCGAAACGAACGAATTGCCAGAACTTATCCCGCCAGTCCGGATGCCTGTCAAATATAGCTTTACTTATCTTGGTCATCGTATAGTACTTCTTCCACATTATAGAGCGGACGACGTTTTACTTCTTTATAGATTTTCCCAATATACAACCCGACAGCTCCTATTGACATTAGAACAATTCCACCGACAAACCAGACAGACAACATCAAAGATGCCCAGCCATGCTCTGCCGTACCCGAAATTAAAGAATACAATACATAAATTCCTATCAGTATACTGATAAAAACAAATATAATTCCCAGATAAACAATACCGTAAATAGGCTTCACCGAGAAAGAGGTTATTCCGTCCAAGGCCAGGCTGAACATCTTTCTTACTGTATATTTGGAGGTTCCGGCTGTCCGTTCCCGGATTACGTCATCTACCGTAGTAGAAGGAAAACCCAGCAATGGGA
>ENA-UEQR01001143-UEQR01001143.1-human-gut-metagenome-genome-assembly--contig:-NODE-1143-length-15278-cov-8.783172_pt1 | contig 15278 bp, 16 predicted proteins | sample MGYA00242944_ERZ507941 | MGnify/ENA primary metagenome ERZ507941 (study PRJEB26167, sample SAMN06115398) | human gut metagenome | host: Homo sapiens | place: China:Chongqing | collected 2016-06-23...
TGAGCCGCCGCGTGAAGAGCTTTGCCGGCGGAGCCAGCTTTTCGCTGGACTACCAGATCACTTCCACCGCTGCCGAAGAGCCCGCCTTATATAAGGTGCTGGCGCAGTTCGGCGGCACCTCCGGCCGGGTGGACGGCCAATATACGCCGGAAGCCCTGCAGCTGGAGCTGTACCCGCAGGCCAGCGGCAGCAGCCAGCCCCTCACCCGCCTGTACATCAGCAAGGACGAGACGCTGTACGATGCCGGGCAGCTTTACCGCACCCTGCGCAGCAGCATCACCGACAACTATCCGCTGGCCGGTGTGCTGATTCCGGAATGGAATATGGGCAGCTACATCTCCCAGACCCAGCTGGCCAGCCTGCTGGGCGTGGATGATACCGCCACCAGTCTGCAGTCCATGAACGACTTCCAGCTGGACCTGAAAAAGATCAAAAAAGTGCAGCCGGAGAACGCCAAGGAGGGCTACCTCTACTTCCGGCTGGAAACTGACGACACTGCCGCCGATTCCCCCGTTTTGACGCTGGGCGTGGAAAAGAGCGGCCTGCTGCGGGCTGTCTCCCCCGCCGTGCACATCCTGCTGGACATCCCGGCCCACGGCATCCACACCGAGCTCACCGGCACCGTGACCCCGGCAGCTCCGACTCTGACCGCTCCCACCTCCCGCATGCAGGACAGCGACATTGCTTCGCTGGTGCAGCTGCGCCAGACTGTCGAGAGCGTGGTGCAGTTCGTGCAGGGCGCTGCTTCCGGCACGCAGAGCGCCTCCTGAATCTCCTTGATATGCAAAAACGGCAGACGCCTTGCAAAGCGTCTGCCGTTTTTTGATGCGTTTATCGGTCCAGGATGCGGCCATCGGTGGAGATGGTCACCACCTGCCACGGCACAAACTTGCCACTGTTTTTCAGAGCGGTCACGGCGGCGTGTTCCAGCCCGCCGCAGCAGGGCACCTCCATGCGCAGCACCGTCACGCTCCGGATGTCGTTGCTGCGGAAGATCTCGGTCAGCTTTTCGCTGTAATCCACAGCATCCAGCTTGGGGCAGCCGATGAGGGTGATCTTGCCCTTCATGAACTCTTCGTGCACATTGGCGTAGGCGTAGGCGGTGCAGTCGGCTGCGATCAGGAGCTTTGCCCCGTCAAAATAGGGGGCGTTCACCGGCACCAGCTTGATCTGGCAGGGCCACTGGCGCAGCTGCGACGGCTGTGCTGCGGTGGGGGCAGCAGGTGCGCTTTCCTCCCGGCGGAACTGGCGCATGGCGCTGCCCGGGCAGCCGTGGAAGGCCGGTTTTGCGGCCTGTGCCGCCTTTTTCTGCTTGTTTTCCAGCACGGCCTGCTCGTCGTAGGCGGCTGCCTCGCGCTCTTCAAAGGTGATGGCACCGGTGGGGCAGCCGGGCAGGCAGTCGCCAAAGCCGTCGCAGTAGTCGTCCCGCATGAGCTTTGCCTTGCCGTTCACCAGACCGATGGCACCCTCGTGGCAGGCGGTGACGCAGGCCCCGCAGCCGTTGCATTTTTCTTCGTCTATATGAATGATTTTCCGGATCATAGAAAAGCCTCCTTGTGTTTGTGCTTTGAGTATACTATAATCAGGGCAGACCTTCGGTTGTTATAACCACGAAAGTGAGGTTTTTTTATGAGACCCGTTGCATCCCCGCTGTTTCAGGGCCTGTCGGCAGAGGAGTGGGCTGCACTGGAGCAGTCCGGCTGCCTGCGCGCGAAGAGCTACCCCCGGCACGCCGTCATTTTTCATGCCGGAGAGCAAGTGCATGCTCTGGGCGTGGTGCTGCGCGGCACCGTCCATATCGAAAATCTCGACCTGTGGGGCAGTAAGAGCATCCTGAGCAGCATTTCTGCCGGGCAGGCCTTTGCCGAGACCTACGCGCTGTGCGGCGACGTGATGATGGTGGACGCCGTGGCCGCCGAAGAGTGCGAAGTGCTGTTCGTGAACATTTCCGCCTTTTCCGGCGGCGCGCCCGGCACGGTGCACGAAAAGCTGCTGCGCAACCTGCTCACGGTGTCCATGCGCAAAAACCTGAGCCTTTCGCAGCGCATCTTCTGCACCACCCCCAAGACCGTGCGGGGCCGTCTGCTGACCTACTTTTCCGCACAGGCCGCCCGCAGCGGCAGTCTGCAGTTCGAGATCCCGTTCAACCGGCAGCAGCTGGCCGACTACCTCAATCTGGACCGCAGCGCCCTCTCCAAGGAGCTGTGCAAGATGCGGGACGAGGGCCTGCTGACCTTTGAAAAGAACCGCTTTGCCCTGAACGAACTGCCGGAGTGAACCTCCCGCAAACGCAAGAAGCACCCGCCGGGTCCCACGATCTGACGGGTGCTTCTGGTTTTTATGGGTTCAGCCTTGCTCAATCTGCCTTTTTGGCAGAGGCCTTACGGGTGCGCTTGGGCTTTTCGGCCGGGGCGGCAGCTTCTGCGGCGGCTTCTGCCTTGGGTGCAGCCTTCTTCCGGGCAGTGGTCTTGCGGGGAGCCTTGGCGGGCTTCTCTGCTGCTTCCGCCTTTGCGGCGGGCTCCGCCTTCGGCTCTTCTGCCTTTTCGGCAGCGGGCTGGGCGGTCACAGCCGGTTCCGCAGCGGCCTTTTGGGTGGTGCGGGGCTTGCGGGCGGCAGGCTTTTTGACCGGTGCCTTCTTCTCCTCTGCCGGGGCAACAGCCTCAGCGGCGGGTGCGGCTTCCACAGCAGGCTCGGCAGTCTTTTTAGCGGTGCGCTTTGCGCGGTCCTTCACCTCAGCGATGGTCCACAGCTGGTCGGCACCGGGCACCTCCTGCCAGATCTGCAGCACGGCACCTGCTTCGGCACCCATGCCCACGGTGTCCACGCACTTGCCGCCGGCCCAGGACGAGCGCAGGCGCACGGTGCCTTCCGGCGTGGGGCAGAGCTCCCACATCTGGGAGGTGCCGCCCACATCCTCCCACAGGTGCAGCCAGGTGCCGTTGGCGGTGCCGGTCATGGTCAGGTCCAGCAGCTTGCCGGAGGCGCGGTTGCGGATGCGGTACACGCCCTCGCCCACCCGGACAAAGCTCCACTCCTGTTCGGGCTTGTGTTCATACTTGCCCAGACGAACGGTGCCGCCGTCTTTGCTTGCTTCCACGGCCTGGATCACATTGCCGGTGTGGGCGGCAATGGTATAAAAACGATCGGCTTCGATCACGGTCTGTGCTACGGTTTTCATGCTTCAGTTCCTCCATCTGTCACGATGCCGGGCAGGGTCTGCCAACATCTTCCTGCCTAAATGATACCACATATCGTGATTTTCCACAAGCAAATCGACCATCCTTTAGCAAAACAGACAAAAACAGTCAAGCTTTCCTTCCGTTTTTCTCCCGCTCCATGGGCATTTCAGGCACCATTCTGTACCGGTTCGGCTCTCGACTTTTTGCCGCAGCTGCGTTATACTATGGAACGTGCATCCCGTGCACACATTCAAATTATCCGCCGCTCTGCTGCTGGGCGGCTTTTCTTGACCTATTCCTTATGATAAAAGGAGGTTCTTTCATGTCAGCAGACGAGCTCAACATTCAGCAATACAAAAAAATGACCGAGACACCCATTCCAAAGCTGATCCTCGGTCTTGCCGCCCCTACCATTTTAAGTATGCTCATCACCAGCATCTACAACTTGGCCGATACCTTTTTTGTGGGCCAGATCTCCACCAGCGCTTCCGGTGCGGTGGGCATTGTTTCCAGCCTGATGGCCATTATTCAGGCCATCGGCTTTTTCTTCGGTCAGGGCAGCGGTAATTTTATCTCCCGGGAGATTGGCCACAAAAACTATCAGGAGGCATCGGAAATGGCCTCCACCGGCTTTTTCAGCGCGTTGGCTACCGGCATATTGATCTGCGTGCTGGGACTGCTGTTTCTGGAACCTCTGGCCTATCTGCTTGGCTCCACGGACACCATTCTGCCCTATACCAAAGCGTACCTCAGCGTGATCCTGCTGGGCGCGCCGTGGATGACCTCATCGCTGGTGCTGAATAACCAGCTTCGTTTTCAGGGCAGCGCCGCTTACGCCATGGTGGGCATCACCAGCGGCGCGGTACTGAACATCGGTCTGGACCCTCTGCTGATCTTTGTGCTGGATCTGGGGATCGCCGGCGCTGCTTGGGCTACCATCATCAGCCAGTTTGTCAGCTTTTGCCTGCTGCTGATCGGCTGCACCAAGGGCGGTAACCTTCAGATCCATCTTTCCCATGTGAAACTGAAGCCCTATTATTATCTGTGGATCTTCAAGGGCGGTCTGCCGTCTCTGGCCCGGCAGGGTCTTGCCAGCGTAGCTACCATCTGCCTCAATCAGGCGGCCCGGACCTATGGAGACGCGGCCATCGCCGCTATGGGCGTGGTGCAGCGGATCATGATGTTCGGCGGCTCTGCCATGATCGGCTTCGGCCAGGGCTTTCAGCCGGTGTGCGGCTTCAACTACGGCGCCGGCCTGTACCATCGGGTGAAGGAGGGCTTCTGGTTCAGCGTCAAGGTGACGTTTGTGCTGCTGCTGGCTGTCAGCGCGGCGGGCTTTGCCTGGGCACCGCAGCTTGTATCCATCTTCCGGGACGATCCGGAGGTCATCGCCATCGGTACGGCGGCTCTGCGGTTCCAGTGCGTGACCTTCTGCCTGCAAAGCTGGGTGGTCATGGGCAATATGTGTCAGCAGACCATGGGCCTGACGGTGCCGGCCACCTTTATGGCGGTGGCCCGGCAGGGGCTGTTCTTTATCCCTACCGTGTGGATCCTGGCCCTGACGCTGGGCCTGCCCGGTATCCAGATGGCTCAGATGGTGGCGGACCTGCTGACCTTTCTCTGCTCCGTTCCCATTCAGATCTGGGTGCTGAAAAAATTGTCGCAGCCGCAAAAATAAACTGTAATCGAAACTTTTGGGATCGGATACCGCTGTACGTAAGCTGTACAGCGGTATTTTTCTATGGGGAGAGGCCCTCGCAGCTGTTCTGCGGCATCAAGACCGCGCAGCGGCAGAAAGCAATTGACTTTTCCAAAAAACCGATTTATAATCGGCATATACCGAAAACGAAGGGGGCGTATGAATGCCGAGACCACCGCGGTGCCGAAGGATCTGCGGCAAACCGCAGATCGATACCTTCTGCCCGAACGGGGGCGGGAGCGGAACGCCGATCCTGCTGACGCTGGACGAATACGAGGTCATCCGGCTGGTGGATCTGGAACAGCGCACCCATGAGCAGTGTGCCGCCCAGATGGACATTTCCCGTTCCACCGTACAGGAAATCTACGAAAGCGCGCGGCAGAAGATCGCAGCGTGTCTTGTCCACGGAAAGCCGCTGCGCATCACCGGCGGGAATTACCGTATCTGCGGCGGTGAGGAGCATCCACACTGCGGCCGCAGCTGCCGGTTGCGGACATTCAACGAATCCGATCACAAACAAAAAGGAGAACCTGATATGAAAATCGCAGTTACCTATGAAAACGGTCAAATTTTCCAGCACTTCGGCCACACGGAGCAGTTCAAGCTCTATGAAGTGGCGGACGGCAAGATCGTCCGGGAGGAAGTGGTGGACACCAACGGCAGCGGCCACGGCGCGCTGGCTGGCTTCCTGATGCAGCGGGGCGTGGATACCCTGATTTGCGGCGGTATCGGCGGCGGTGCGCAGATGGCACTGGCGGAGGCCGGTATCAAGCTCTACGGCGGCGTCAGCGGCGAAGCGGACGCAGCGGTGAACGCCCTGCTGGCAAGCGCGCTTGCATACGATCCCAACGTCCGCTGTGATCATCACGACCACGCCCACGGCGAGGGCGGCCATACCTGCGGCGAGCATGGCTGCGGCCATCACGGCTGCCACTGATATGGAGGATCGGCTGGTGCAGCTTCCGTTTTGGAAGGATCTGACCGAGCGGGAGCGGGAAACGGTGCAGCGCAGTGCGGTGACGCGCCGCTATGAAAAGGGGGCGCTCATCCATGACGGCGGCAGCGAATGTCTCGGTCTGGTGCTGGTACTCTCCGGAGAGCTCCGCACCTATCTCCTCTCCGACGAGGGGCGGGAGGTGACGCTGTTCCGGCTGTATGCAGGCGACCTGTGTGTGCTGTCGGCCTCCTGCGTCATCAGTCAGATCACCTTTGACACCCAGATGACTGCCCAGCGGGATACCGAGGTCCTCATTATCCCCGCAAATATCGTTGCCATGCTCAAGGAGCAGAATTTGGCTGTGCGCTGCTGCCTCTATGAGCTGGCCACGGCACGGTTTTCCGACGTCATGTGGGCCATGCAGCAGCTTTTGTTCAAGGGTCTTGACCGGCGGCTGGCGGGCTTTCTTCTGTCCGAAGCGGAGCGCACCGGCTCTGATACGATTCGCATGACCCATGAACAGATCGCCCAGCATATCAGCTCCGCACGGGAGGCCGTGGCGCGGATGCTCAAGCAGTTCTCGGAGGAGGGCCTTGTGGAGCTCAAGCGCGGCGCCATCACCTTGCGGGACTTTGACAGCCTGAAGCAGCTGACCTGAAAAATCCGACGCTGAAAAAAGCGTCGGATTTTTTCATGAATGTGACTTTGTTACAGAAAGGCAGGACGAAACCTGCTATGATAAGGCCATAACAAAAAATGAGGAAAGAGGGAACTGACATGAAAATCAAGCTCAATTCCGATCAGGAGGTCGTCAACACCATCCGCGAGGGCCTGAAACGTACCGGCGGATACTGCCCCTGCCGCCTGGAGCGCACGGAGGCTACCAGGTGCATGTGTCAGGAGTTTAAGGACCAGATCGCCGACCCTGATTTCGAGGGCTACTGCCACTGTATGCTCTATTACAAATCTTTGAAGGACTGAGAGGGGACCCATCCTCTGCTTCGCCCTCGGCCTTACAGCCTCATGCTGACTTCGCTGCTCATCACCATGGTACTTGACAAGCCACGGACGCAGTGCGCCTTCTATCCCGCAGAGACTATACCCCAGAGTATTTGCAAGCTGAAAAACAAAGACTGACAATATACAAACGAAAGGAACCCTTCTTATGGCTGAACTGAAAATTACTGCTGCGAATTTTGAAAACGAGGTACTGAATTCCGATAAGCCCGTCCTGCTGGACTTCTACGCCGACTGGTGCGGTCCCTGCAAGATGATCGCTCCCGTGGTCCACGAGATCGCTGAGGAAAACGCCGGAACCATCAAGGTGGGCAAGATCAATGTGGACGAGCAGATGGAGCTGGCCATGCGCTTTCAGGTCTCCAGCATCCCCATGCTGGTGGTCTTTAAGGACGGCAAGGCCGTTGCCAAATCCGTGGGCTACCGGCCCAAGGCGGAGATCACCGCCATGGTGGAAAGCGCAAAATAAGGACTGTGACAGGCGAAACGCAAAAGTGAATATGAAAGGGGACACCATCTGCAAAGATGGCGTCCCTGAGACTGTCGATAAAGTGGTAAATTCTCCGCGACGGTAAGGTAGGGCAGCCGTTAGCGGCTCCGCCGCTTTACGGATGCTGCATACCCCTTGCGGGTGAAGGGTGTGCGCGGGACTACGCCCGCAGGCGTGTTTCGGGGCGCAACCGCCGCAAGGCGGCTCTTAGCGCGGAGATAACCCAAGAAGGGATACACCGTCGGCCCTTTACTGATCGGTTACGGGTTCATCTTGCGCTCTGTGCGGCGCAGGCGGACGATGTGCGCTTGCGCTCCAGCAGCACCATGATCCGCTGGCGGTTATACCGCTGCATCATCACAAACAGCAGGTCATATCCGGCGGACAAAACGGAGGTCACGATGAATACCGGGTATGCGCCAAACCGGAGCCCCGCCGCAATGGGCAGAAAGCTGAGCAGCGCGATCGTTTCATGGACCAGCTCCGCCTGACACATGGCCTGGGCGACCTCGTCCCATGTATGCAGATGCGGATCAAACAGCGCGTTGTCATAGGTGGGCATTCTGCGCTTCCACCGTTTTACCTTCAGCGCTTCATAGACCGCCATTTCCCGCTTGCCGACCCGGTACCACCGCTTGTAGAGATCCGCACGATTCTGCATCACTGCCTGAAATGCGCCTCCCACCAGCAGCCGCATGACGAGGTGGTAGGAAACCGTTCCGAAGGTAATGGCGAGCGAAAGCACCGGCCCGTAAGCGGTCTTTTCGTAGAAAGCGGTCAAAATGACCGTCCCAATCATGAAAAACAGCGCGGCCCGCGTCATTTTCTTTGCCATATCCGGTCACCTCATTCAGAGAACGTGCATTGTGTTTTCGCCGCTGCCGAGACACACGGCGATCTTTCAAAAAACGCAGACAGCTTGTCTTTGCTGGAGCTGCTCGGATGCGCATGTGAAATAGACGCTGTTTTTCTTGTCTGCGCCTCTCAGCTCTCTATGAGAAATGATACCACAGGGCCGTGCAAAAAGCCAGTGCTTCCAATGCTTCTCTGCATGTCCTACAGCCGAAGCCGCAGTGCGAAGAGCATATATTTGATCTTCCGTCCCGAAAGTCTGGCCGTCCCGGTTTTGTCCCGGTTTGCAAAATGACCTTGCAATCCACTTGCCGCCGTGCTATACTTTCACCGTAATTGAATAGAAAATCTTCAGGGCAGGGTGTGATTCCCTACCGGTGGTACAGCCCACGAGCCGCAAGGCATGATTCGGTGAAACTCCGAAGCCGACAGTACAGTCTGGATGAAAGAAGATGACAACGCAACGCAGGGGAACTGCTTTGCGTCTATGGAAGTTGCTCTGGGATGTGTTTACATTCCGGAGCTTTGCTTTTACACAAGGATACTTGTGATTTTCTGTCTTGCCCTGAACGATTTGTTCAGGGCTTTTTCTTTTGGGAGGTAACAGTATGAACGATGCGGAATATATGCGTCTGGCCTTGGCGCTGGCGGAACAGGGCCGGGGCTGGACGGCGCCCAATCCCATGGTGGGCGCCGTGATCGTAAAGGACGGCGCAGTTATCGGACAGGGCTGGCATGAGCGGTACGGGGAACCCCACGCGGAGCGGAACGCGCTGGCGTCCTGCACCGCCGACCCTGCCGGAGCCACCATGTATGTGACACTGGAGCCTTGCTGCCACCACGGAAAGCAGCCGCCCTGCGTGGATGCGATCCTGACATCCGGCATCCGCCGGGTGGTGACCGGCTCCGCTGACCCAAATCCGCTGGTGGCGGGAAAGGGCGTGGCGATCCTGCGCTCTCGCGGCGTGGAGGTAACGGAAAACGTTCTGCGGGAGGAATGTGACGCGCTGAACAGGATCTTCTTCCACTACATCACCACCGGGCGGCCCTTCGTTTCCCTGAAATACGCCATGACGATGGACGGCAAGATCGCGGCCTATACGGGTGCGTCCAAGTGGGTCACGGGCGAGACAGCCCGGAGCCACGTCCAGCAGCAGCGGCACCGGTTTCGGGGCATCATGGTGGGCGTGGGCACCGTTCTGGCGGACGATCCCCTTCTGACTTGCCGCATGGAAAATGGGCGAAACCCCGTTCGCATCATCTGCGACACCCATCTGCGGACGCCGCCGCAGGCGCAGGTGGTCACCACCGCAGACCAAATTCCGACCATTCTCGCCACCTGCTGCGCCGACCCGGAAAGGCAGGCGGTTTACCGGCGGGCCGGGTGCCAGGTGCTTTGTCTGAATGAGGAAAACGGCCATGTGGATCTTCGGCAGCTCATGGAGCGGCTGGGGCGGGAACAGATCGACAGCATCCTGCTGGAGGGCGGCGGAACGCTGAACTGGGCCGCGCTGAAATGCGGCATCGTGCAGCAGGTGCAGGCGTATATCGCTCCGAAGCTGTTCGGCGGAAGGGATGCGAAAACCCCCGTGGAGGGCGTGGGCGTCCCCGCCCCGGACGATGCCTTCCGCTTAAAAAACAGCCGCTTGGAACGGCTGGGCGAGGATCTTCTGATAGAAAGCGAGGTGGAATATCCGTGTTCACAGGAATCGTAGAAGAAGTCGGAGCGATCAAGAATATCAAGCGCGGGCAGCACTCCGCCGTCCTGACGATCCAGGCGAAAACCGTTTTAGAGGAGACCCGGATCGGAGACAGCATTGCTGTAAATGGCATCTGCCTGACAGTGACCCGGCTTTTTCCTGACGGCTTTTCGGCGGACGTGATGCACGAGACGCTGAACCGTTCGTCCCTCGCGGGACTCGCGGCGGGGAGCGTAGTCAATCTGGAACGGGCCATGCCTGCCAACGGCCGCTTCGGCGGACATATCGTAGCGGGCCATGTGGACGGCGTGGGACACGTTGCCAACATCCACCGGGACGATACCGCCGTCTGGTACACCGTCCACGCGGGGCCGGAGATATTGCGCTATGTGGTGGAAAAGGGCTCCATCACCATCGACGGCATCAGCCTGACGGTGGCCGCCGTGGACGGCGAGGGCTTTTCCGTGTCCACCATCCCTCATACGGTGGCCCAGACCAATCTGAGCCAGCGGCGCCGGGGCGACCCGGTGAATTTGGAGACCGACGTGGTCGGCAAGTACATAGAAAAGCTGCTGCGTCCGGAAGAAACGAAACCGCATACCCCCGCAAACGAAAGCACCCTCACAAAAGAAATGCTGCTGCGCTGCGGCTTTTGACAAGGAGAATTTACCATGAATTTCAATACCATTCCCGAGGCACTGGAAGATCTGAGACAGGGAAAGATCATTCTGGTCACAGACGACCCTGACCGTGAAAACGAGGGCGATTTCATCTGCGCCGCCGAGTTTGCCACCACGGAGAACATCAACTTCATGGCCACCCACGGCAAGGGCCTGATCTGTATGCCCATGTCGGAGGCCTTTGTCCGCAAGCTGCAATTCCCCCAGATGGTGCAGAACAACACGGACAACCACGAAACGGCCTTCACGGTATCCATTGACCACATTTCCACCTCCACAGGCATCTCCGCTGCCGAGCGCTCCGTAACGGCGATGGCCTGCGTGGAGGAGGGTGCGAAGGCGGAGGATTTCCGCAGACCGGGCCACATGTTCCCGCTGCTGTCGAAGAAAAACGGCGTGCTGGAGCGGGAGGGCCATACGGAGGCCACCGTTGACCTGTGCCGTCTGGCGGGGCTGAAGGAATGCGGCCTGTGCTGTGAGATCATGCGGGAGGACGGCACCATGATGCGCACCGCCGAGCTGCTGGCGCTGGCGGAGCGGTTCGGCATCAAGTTCATCACCATCCGGGACTTGCAGGCGTACCGCAAGTGCCACGAAAAGCTGGTGGATCAGGTCACGGCGGTGAATATGCCCACGAAATACGGCGATTTCAAAGCCTACGGCTTTGTGAGCCGTCTGAACGGCGAGCACCATGTCGCGCTGGTGAAGGGCGACATCGGTGACGGGAAGGACGTTCTCTGCCGGGTCCATTCCGAGTGCCTGACCGGAGACACCTTCGGCTCTCTCCGTTGCGACTGCGGACAACAGTTAGCCGCCGCCATGACCCAGATCGAAAACGAGGGCCGGGGCATCCTGCTCTATATGCGGCAGGAGGGCCGGGGCATCGGCCTCATCAACAAGCTGCGGGCCTATGAATTGCAGGAGCAGGGCATGGACACTCTGGAGGCCAATCTGGCTCTGGGCTTCCACGGGGACGAGCGGGAGTATTTCCTCGGCGCGCAGATCCTGCGGGAGCTTGGCGTCAAGAGTCTGCGCCTGTTGACCAACAACCCGGACAAGGTGTATCAGCTCTCCGAGTTTGGGCTGGAAATCTCCGAACGGGTTCCGATCCAGATGGCGGCAACAGCACATGATTTGTTCTACCTGAAAACCAAGCAGGCAAGAATGGGACACATTTTGGAATATTAATAAAGAAAGAGGTACTTAATATGAAAACCTTCGAGGGAAAGCTGGTCTCCAAAAGCATCAAGGTGGGCATCGTAGCCGCCCGGTTCAACGAATTCATTACCTCCAAGCTCCTCAGCGGTGCGCTGGACGGCCTGCTGCGCCACGAGGTTCGGGAGGATGACGTTCATGTGGCGTGGGTTCCGGGAGCCTTTGAGATCCCGCTGGTGGCGTCCAAGATGGCAAAGAGCGGCAGGTATGACGCCGTCATCTGCCTCGGCGCGGTGATCCGCGGTTCCACCAGCCACTATGACTACGTCTGCAACGAGGTCTCCAAGGGGATCGCCGCCGTGTCTCTGGAAAGCGGCGTACCCGTTCTCTTTGGCGTTCTGACCACGGAGAATATTGAGCAGGCCATCGAGCGGGCCGGCACCAAGGCGGGCAACAAGGGCTACGACTGCGCGGTCAGCGCCATCGAGATGGTCAATCTGCTCCACGAGCTGGACGCGGAGTAACACACAGACACACCATGATCATCATTCAAGCAAATGGGGCAGAGAGGGATCTGGAAGAAAAGATCCTGGCCCTTCTGCGGCGGGAGGACATCGCCGCGGAGCGGGTCTCCCTCAGTTCCCGGCACACGCTCACCTTCCCGGAACTGACCATTGACGGGCGTTCCCAGCAGGCGTTTCAAAACGGAACCGCGCTGGCGCTGACCCGGATCGAGTTCAATATGCTGCTGCTTCTCGCCAGCAATCCGGGGGTCACGCTTTCCAAGGAGGATCTGTTTTTCGCCGTGTGGGGCCGGGACAGCGCGGACACCCTGAAGGTCGTGGCGAATACCGTCTCCAATCTTCGAAGAAAGATGGGCGGCAGCCACACCTATATCCGCACGGTCCGGGGCGGGTACGCGTTCTCGGCGGTCTCCGCCACCGCCTGAAGTGCTTCCCTCAAAGCAAATCGAAGTAAGCAACAGAGTTGCGCGGCCTGGTGGGAAAAAGACTTTTTCAACAAACTGAGCGGATGCACGCCACAAAGCGTGCATCCGCTTTCTTCGGCTATTCCTTTGTGTGCGGTAGCTGACGGCAGATCCAGACTCCAACTGTGACCGAGGAAGGGGAGCCCCCTTGCTGCGGGGCGGAATGGTCACAGCACATGGTAATACAGGAAAATATTCTGGTAGGAGCCGTCCTTCTTGACACTCTCCACGGCTAAAGCCGGGGGATTCTCGGTTCAGCCACCACCGCCTGCACCAGCGAGGTCTTACACGGTGTCCCCGAGCGTATAGGTTTGGGCGTGTCCCGCCCTACCGTATGTTTCTGCTACGCCAACAGGCGCAAGCCCTCATTCAAAATGTTCTTTGCGGCGTTTACATCCCGGTCATGGATAGTGCCGCACTTGGGGCAAGCCCACTCCCGGACGGACAGGTCTTTCGTTCCTGGCCATTGAGCACCGCAAGTGGAGCAAAGCTGACTGGACGGAAAGAAGCGGTCGACCGTGACCACCTGTTTTCCGTACCACGCCGCTTTGTACTCCAGCTGCCGCCGAAACTCGCCCCAGCTTGCGTCAGAAATAGACCGGGCAAGTTTGTGGTTCTTGACCATATTGGACGGAGCCAAATCCTCAATCGCAATCAGGTCATAGGTTCTCACAAGGCTGGTGGACAGCTTATGGAGCATATCCTGCCGCTGGTTGGAAACGTGTTCGTGGAGACGGGCTACTTGTATCCTCGCCTTTTCCCGGCGGTTACTGCCCCTTGATTTTCGGGACAACTGCCGCTGGAGTTTGGCAAGTTTCTTCTGGTTCCGTGTCAGGTATTTATGGTTCGGATACTCTACGCCATCGGAGGTGATTGCAAATGCTTTCAGGCCCATGTCGATACCGGCTACCGCCCCGGTAGAGGTCAGCGGCACTATTTCTACATCGGTGCAACAGAGGGCAACGAAGTATTCCCCGCTTGGATTCTGGCTGACAGTAGCGGACAGGATACGCCCCTTGACATCTTTGGAGATACGGCACTTTACAAAGCCGAGTTTTGGGAGCTGCACCGCCTTGTCCAGCACCTTGATACATTCGTTCACGATCTCCGGCCCAATGCCGTCACCGCGCAACACGGTGATTTTGTAATTTTTCATGTTCTTGCCCTTTCTGTCTTAGCAAACCTCAAAAATGCCGGGCATGGTATCGTCCCGCATAGTATCCGGTTGGTCACGGTTGATGGCGCAGATAATGCCCTTCATGGACGCATAACCGATATTATGGCTGACGCCGATACCGAAAATGTCCTTGCCCTGTGGGTTCTTTAAGTGAATATAGCTGATGGCCTTGGAGTCGGAGCCCACGGAAATGGCGTGCTCGCTGTAATCCACAAACTGGTAGCTGGCCACCTCGGTTTGGTTCATAGCATCGCAGAACGCAGCCACCGGGCCGTTGCCGTTGCCCTCAATCTGCACCGGCGCATTGTCCTTGTATTTCAGCTCGCCGGAGAAATGCACATGGGTCAGATCGTCCTGCTCGTTCTTCTCCTCGCTAATCTTGTAATTCACCAGGCGATAGGGGCCGCACACATTGCGATACTCCTGCTGGAACAGGTCAAAGACCTCCTCCGCTTTCAGTTCCTTACCCTTCTCGTCGCAGGCTTTTTGTACCACGGCGCTAAACTCCGGGTGCATGGACTTGGGCATCTTGATGCCATAGTTGTTGGCCAAAATAAAGGCAGTGCCGCCCTTGCCGGACTGAGAATTGATCCGAATGATGGGCTCATACTCTCGGCCCACATCTGCCGGGTCGATGGGCAGGTACGGGATCTCCCAATAAGGGGTGCCGCTTTCTTCCATATAGATCTTGCCCTTGTTGATGGCATCCTGATGAGAGCCGGAGAATGCGGTAAACACCAACTCGCCGGCATAAGGCTGGCGGGGCGTCACCTGCATCTTGGTGCAGCGCTCATACACTTCCTTGATTGCATTGATGTTGTGGAAATCCAGCTTAGGATCTACCCCCTGGGTCCACATATTCAGCGCCAAGGTCACCACATCCACATTGCCGGTACGCTCGCCGTTGCCGAACAGGGTGCCCTCTACACGATCGGCACCGGCCATCAGTGCCAGCTCCGTAGCAGCCACGCCCTCGCCCCGGTCATTGTGGGGGTGCAGGGAGATAATGGCCGCGTCCCGGTTGGGCAGGTGACGGCAGAAATACTCGATCTGATCTGCATAACCGTTGGGAGAGGAGCCCTCCACAGTGGAGGGCAGGTTCAGGATAATGGGGTTCTCCTTGGTAATATGCAGCTCCTCGATCACCAGACGGCAGATCTCTACCGCATTGTCCATCTCCGTACCGGTAAAGGACTCCGGCGAATACTCAAAGCGAATGTTCATCTCCGGGTGGCGCTTTTTCTCCTCCTCGGTGAGTTCATAGATCAGGCGGGCGCCGTCCACGGCGATCTGAATTACGCCGTCCATATCCGTCTTAAACACCACCTGAGGGGAAGTCAAGTACGGTTAGTATCATACCGTAGAGTGGCGAGGCTGGATAGTATGGTTAGCGCAAGCGAACTG
>ENA-UEQR01001145-UEQR01001145.1-human-gut-metagenome-genome-assembly--contig:-NODE-1145-length-15267-cov-13.446412_pt1 | contig 15267 bp, 10 predicted proteins | sample MGYA00242944_ERZ507941 | MGnify/ENA primary metagenome ERZ507941 (study PRJEB26167, sample SAMN06115398) | human gut metagenome | host: Homo sapiens | place: China:Chongqing | collected 2016-06-23...
ATTTTCGTAATTATAAGCTACGCTATGCGTTATCCCGTAAAGTCAATATTGTTCAAAAAGCCCCAATCTCAACAAAAAAATAAGAAACGAAATGCGGCAACAAGGCATACATCACGCAGAAAAGCTGCGTAAAAAATAACAAGACAGCTTAGTATATAGGCTGTCTTGTTTGTGCTTATTCAGTTGTTTTTTGTTTACGGGCAACTGCCTCGCAAAGTGCAATAAAAATAATAAAAAGCGGTGTTGTAATCGGTTGAGCAAGGTTTACCACAGCCTGCACGGCATAGCTGATAACAGATACCGCAAAAGCAATTGCAATCGGATTTTTACTTGCGGATTTAATCGCACCTTTCAGCGCTCCGAAAATTATCGAAAGGTAAGAAGCAAGTCCGAAAATTCCCGTAGTAATAAGGTAATTTATGTATTCGTTGTGAGCACAGTTTGTGGAGCTGTCACCGTAATGTTTAAGCCCCTCAAAATACGGTTCAAACACTGTGGCAAAGGTGTCAGGTCCGCATCCGAAAAGTTTGTTGTAAAGAGAAAAATCTCCGAATATATAGAAAGACCTTATCCACATATAGCCACGGTGAGTACCCCAGCTGTCATTAAATCTCAAAAAACTTTTCAAAAAGCCGATATTTGTTTTTGTGTCAATTACGCTGAAATAATATACGGCAAAAAGCATTGCAATAATGCAGGCAACAAATATACTGCCGATTATAATAGGAACGGCAAGCGGTAAAGTCTTGTCGGGAGTTTTGCTGTCTGCAAAAAATAAAATTGCGGTAATTATTGCGAACAATGCAATTGCCGCCCATATGATTTTTGAGTAAACAAGCAGACTCTGAAATTCCGAGATACCTTTTGATTTGTCACCCATAAAAAAGGAAAACAAACGAAGAATTTTGCCGCTTAACAGCATAATTGTTGTTGCGAGGAAAAATCTTTTAAGTCTTGCAACGCTGCGTGAAAACCATATTAAAAGCACGGCAAAAACAGTGCCAAGACCAAGTATACCCGAGTAGCTGTCGGCTGTCATAAGAGCCATATAACCGAATGCGGACGAAATATGATAAACGATACGGTGATTACGATTTTTGCTTATAACCGAAAAAGCGACGGTTACGGGCATAACAATGCAGATAAAACTTGACATAAGGTTTTTGTTGCCAATTGTGGAGGTAAAGTTTGTGATTGTCTGCTCATCTGTAAGGCTTGCAAACATTCCAAGCGGATCTATGTAAAAACAGTTGAGAATATCAAGCAGATATATTGCAATTGAACAACCTGCAAGGGCAACAAAGACATAGTTTTTAAAACAAAAAAATCTGGTAATTAAAAAATAAACCACCGCATAAAAAATCATCAGCAATAAACCGTTGTTTCTTCCGCTAAGGCCCAAGAAAGCATCGGCAGGATCTTGAGAAAAAACAGTGGATACAGTGCATACCAAAATGAATGCACCAAATGCATAGTCCGTAAACGATAACTTTTTGTACCAAGGCACGGATTCGGCTTTGTCTTTTGTTCCGCTTTGCGAATCGGAATTAGTGATTGCAACAGCGCCAATCATCAAAACAAGCACCGCAGTGACAACAAGAAAAAAATAATATTTGTCGTGTCTTATATTATAGTAGTAATCCGTGTAAAATAGGGGAAAGAGCGTAAACATCGCAAGCAAAAAGAAGTTGACAAACTTGCTTTTTACAGAATATTTATCCTCGTTCAACCCGTTTGAGATTTTTAATTTTGTATTGTCAGACATATAAAACCGCCCTTCAAAGTAATATATTTAATCAGTGTAATCATATTTTATACCCCATAACAGCGTATGTCAATTAAAGAAAAATAGAAATCACGAAAGTTTCAAAAAAATTAAAAATAATTGTTGACAAATCAAATTTTATGTTATATAATAATGAAGCTGACTTGTTGAGGCGACAAAAATTAAATAATTTCGAGGTGTAGCTCAGTTTGGTAGAGTGCTTGGTTTGGGACCAAGATGCCGCAGGTTCAAGTCCTGTCACCTCGACCAAAAACGGTGGTTTTTCAACCACCGTTTATTTTTTGCCAAATTTTCTTAAAGTACTCTAAAATGGCTTAAACACTGGGGTTATGAGCTGTTGCTCAGTTAATTTGAGTAAATTTGAAAACACTTGAATTAAGATAAAGTGCTGTCAAAATTGCTGTCAATCGCAGTCAAAAGTGCTGTCAAAAACGCAGTCAGTAAGCGGCTTAATGAACACTCAAAATTTCAAAAGTGCAGTCATTTTTAAAAATTGCACGCAAAATACTAAAAACAGCCTAAATTTGCTTATCGTTTGTCCGACTGAAAAAATATTTTTGGAGGTCAACATTATGACAAATACTAAAATTACTTACTCTCAACAAGGCGACTATCTTTTACCAGACCTAAAACTCCCCCAACAATCGAAATGCGAAATCGGCGTTTTCGGACTGCGGCATAAAAATTATTTGCTCCGATACCACAAGATAAGATATTATAATCTGCTGACTTCAGGCAAACTTGTGGAGTATCTATCCGATATTGATAATCAGGCGAATGAACTGTTTACAACGCTTATAAAGCAACTATCCGAAAAAGAAAATGTGACCGAACAGCTAAAAGCTGAAAACCAAGCAGAATGGATACGCAGGATGAACTCAATCCGCAACAGAGCATTGGAAATTGTCAACAAAGAATTGATTTACAAATAAGCCAATATAAATCGTCATAATTTGAAATGTCATAAAATTATCAACTTACTTCTATTGAAAAGTCATTGATATTGTGCTATAATTCTATTGAAAAGTCAGATTTGAGGTGATTGCGTGTTATTCCGAAAGATTGAAACGTTGATAGAAGAACATTTGAAAAGCGATTCCAAGAAGATTTTGCTGATTGACGGAGCTCGTCAGGTCGGCAAAACATACATCATCCGTTATGTGGGGCAAAAGTTGTTTGAAAACTTTATTGAGCTGAATATGGTGGAGGATTCGCTGGGTGAACGCCTTTTCGCCGAGGTAAAGACTGTTGACGATTTTTATCTTCAGGTCAGTATGCTTGCGGGTAATAAGATGAAACAGAAAGAAAATACGCTGATTTTTATTGATGAAATTCAGGCGTATCCTCATCTGCTCACGCTTTTGAAATTTCTTTCTCAAGACGGAAAGTTTACCTTTATTGCAAGCGGCTCACTGCTGGGTGTCACATTGTCGCAGACGACCTCAATCCCTATGGGTAGCATCCGCAAGGTACGGATGTTTCCGCTGGATTTTGAAGAATTCCTCTATGCAAACGGACTTAATGAATTTGCCATATCGGCAATGCGTAAAAAGTTTGAGTGTGAAGAATCACTTGATGAGCCTACACACAATAAAATGATGGACTTGTTCCGAAAGTATTTGCTTGTGGGCGGTCTTCCGGACGCTGTGAACTCGTATCTGAATGACCATAACATTCAGCTTCTCCGTGACATTCAAAGCGAAATTCACGACTATTATGCCGCTGACGCTTCCAAGTATGACGAGGAGAAAAAACTGAAAATCCGGCGCATCTATGACATTATTCCGTCAAATATGGAAAACAAGAAAAAGCGTGTGGTGGCGCAAAACATTGAAAACAAAAGAGGTAAGACTTTCGGAGATTGCAGCGACGAGTTTGAATATCTCATCAGTGCCGGTATTGCCCTTAATGTTCAGGCGATTTCCAATCCTGTTTTTCCGCTGATTGAATCTACCGGCAAAAATCTGCTGAAATTGTATTTGAACGATGTGGGAATTCTCGCGGGAATTTTGTACGGAAACAATATCCGTGCTGTTTTAGATGATGAAAAGAGCGTTAATCTCGGTTCAGTCTATGAAAGCGTTGTCGCTAGCGAGCTAATTGCTCACGGCTATAAGCTATTCTATTACGATAACCGCAGTAAGGGTGAGGTTGACTATCTTATTGATGATTACAACAGCCTGTCCGCCGTGCCTATAGAGGTAAAGTCCGGCAAGAATTACACCGTTCACAGTGCACTGAATAATTTTGTTCAGAATGAGGATTATCATATCAAAAAGGCGTATGTCCTCTCAAACGAAAGAACCGTTACGCACAACGGAAAGATAACATATCTCCCGATTTATTATATTATGTTTTTTCAAAACACACCTAATACAAAAGATTTGAATTTTTAAAATTCAAAGTAACAAAAACCTCCTTTGTGATGCAGTAACCGCACCCAAGGAGGTTTTATAATGCAAACATTATTTGAATAAATGAATATAGCATACATAGTACAATACAATTATAGCTCATAAATATATCTCTGCACCAATGGCGAAAAAGCGGATGACCACCAATATTCAAAAACAAGTAACCGAAGTGGAAAATTAAGAGGTAGTGTTAGTTTGAAGAAACGCTTTCTATATCGCACCAACAGTGTTCGATTATCCAATATGCTTTTTTGCAAAAACTGACTTCTCAAGGAAAATGTACTGTCTCAGCAGATTAAGGTTATGCTTAAATGCTTGAAACAACAACAGACACAGCGAACAAACTCACGTGCCTTTTACTATTTTGAAATAATCTGAATAATAGAATATCGTTTTACAAAACAATCATTAGTTTTGCTCATCTGGTATTCCTAATATGTTATTATATATTAGTTTTGATAAAAATTCAGTTCTACTTACGGGATTGAAAGTCTTTCCCTTATATCTTTGCACAAAACCTTTTGGACACATTAGAGCCGATTCGTTATAAATATTGTATTTGTCCTCAAGAGACTTATTTTTACACCGTCTGTTTAAATTCTCTTCCAATAAAAATAAATTTCCTATTTGTGCATTTTCTATTCCATTAGAATCAGGTAAAATGTGTTCTATAGTAACTTCCAAATTAACATCACGGTTTGAAATGTATTTCTCAATTAAATTCAAAACAAGTTGACAACGATCTTTGCATTTTGAATCACTATATATTGGCCAACAGTGTGAATAGCCAATGTTTTTAAAGCTATTAGTAAAAGCTTCTAAAGTTGGTAATTTACTACGCATATTTTTGAGAAATTCCTCAAGATTATCATCTGAGAAATTTGTTTCTAATACATAAGCATATTTGTAAACTGTATCGCTTAGCATATTTGAATTTTCTTGCCCGATTATTTTGTAACAAATATAAAAGTTGTATATAAAATTTAAAATCTCGAGGTATCTATTTTCGGTTATTATTTCTAAAGATAATAGATGTCTTAAACTTAATAGGAGTGGACGAAAAACCACAACTCGTTTTGTTTTGAAAAACATAAATACTTCTTTTTCCTTAGGCAAGCAATTAGTTTGGTTAATGAACGCAGTATAGTAATCAGATTTTAATTTTATATCATCTAATAGTTTGTCAACATTCCTACCACGGGTAGCATTTTGCAATGATTTATATACACTTATTGATTGCTTTTTATCGTTATTGTAATTGTATTTATGAAGAGCATAGTGTCTTAAGAAGTCATCAATGCTACTGCCTAAATTATTTTCAATCTCTTCCCAAATGCGTTTGGCATCATCTCTTCTTTCTTTAGGCTGAAGATATCTCATTATGTAGTTTTTCAGCAGTTCGTGATCTTCCAGATCTAAACCACGGGCATTAAGTATTTCAAATATAGTATAGGAATCCTCATCTGTAGAAGAAATAATATTAACATATCCTATTCCGATCAATGCATCTCGTGTAGCGAGCAATTTTTCATCATCTAAATTTTGAAGCTTTCCTGCAAAAAATTTGAAAGCATTTATTATGGATTTGTCTATATTTAAATACTTGTATCCGGCGGCAAATGCCGTAATACTATATGAGGATAAATCTTTCTGTGAACAATCTTTCAATTTATTTACTATTTTTGGCAAAGATAGATGATATTCAGGATAAACAATTACTCTATCTTTTGCTTTTATATCTTTTGCAATGAGATACTTTAATGTACCATTAAAATCGTCTAACATTCCTCTTTTTTTTAGCATAAACATAATAGAAGCAAGAAAAATTGTGAGTGTTAAAATTCTTTGCTGACCGTCAATTATTGTGTATTTTTGTAAACCTTCATCTTTTCCTTCATCTTTTAGAACAATACTTCCTATAAAGTGGGATTGTGAAATACCATCCACTACTAATTCAACATCGTCATATATGTCTGCCCAGTTTTGTGTGTTCCAAACATATCTACGCTGATTCCTTGGTATACAGTAAATAGCGTCATTTAGTAATTTATCTACTGATTTTTCTTTTGCTTCAAAAGACATTTTTATACTCCTTTGTTTTTAAATATGATTTATTTCGAGAGATACTGGTGCTAAAAAATAACTCGTGTTTTATTAACATTGTTTTAGCTTTTCGCATAGCGGCAGGATTTCTTCCAGCTTGGCAACGATGCGCTTTTGCTCGGCAAGGTGTGGGAGAGGTAGTAAACTGGTTGCTAAATAGTCCTTATGGATACGCTGCTGACCAGCTGTTCCAGTGAATGACTTGACACCGTTGGCAATAAAGTATTCAGTTTTAAAGAACCACAGCAAGTACTCTCTAAGAACAGTATTGTTGATAACTCTAACAATCGATAATTCTGTTGTTCCTGCTCCATATCCGTTAATCAAATCTCGAAACACAACTGATTTTCTATTTTGAAAGCACGGTGTGATTTTTGCTATGCCAATATCTCCATTAGCAAAATGTGTAAAGCCCTTTTTTATTGCTCCCCATTTTTTAACTTCAAAAGTATGAGTATTCCTAAATCCATCTGACACACAGGACATAGGAACAAACGAAGTATCAATATTGTTATCTATATCATTTTTAGGGTTGAGTGTAACAATTTGCGCAACACGCACCCACTTCCAGCTCTCCGGAATATCAAACGGAATCTCATCCTCTGTAATTTCCGGCAGGGTTTTTTCTTTTTTGATTTTGCCCGCTTTAATAAGTTTCTGCTTTTCTGCCTGAATCTGCTTATACAGTTCTTCGGCGGTGCCTTCTTCGGGGCGCTGTTCAACCAGTTTTCCCTGAATAGCCATTTGAAGAATTGATTTCTGCATATCCGCAGGGAAACGCTTGTTTAAGTCCTCCAGCCTGTTCCATGCCTTTTCATAGCGGTCGATATACGGCAACAGTTCCTCAATCTTCGCTACAATGCGCTGTTGCTCGGCAAGAGGTGGGAGTGGAATCAACTTTGGAGAAATCATAGGTACTGTAAGCTGTTTTACAGCAGAACCTATACCATATTCAGCAAAGGCTTGGATTGCCACTTTGATATATTCTAAATAAGTATGTTCAAGCGGGATAATAACAAGGAGCCTGACAATTGGCAAAAAAGGTTCAGTTCTTATCTCTGCATATCCTATTGTGCCTCTACCAGAAACCGTTAAACTTCGTTCTAAAATTTCAGCCTTATTGGTATATCCATATATGCCTTTGTTAGTTTCACCGTTTGATATTACAGGAACTGTATATTCTGTTGACTTGTTTTTTGAAAAAGCACTTGGTTTGTCACCGCCGGCAGAAATACTCTTAACAATGGTGCCTAACCTTACCCATATCCAATTCTCCGGAATATCAAACGGAATTTCATCCACCGTAATCTCCGGCAAGGACTTTCCTTTTTTTATTTTTCCATCTTTAATAAGTTTCTGCTTTTCTGCCTGAATCTGCTTATACAGTTCTTCGCCTGAGCCTTCTTCTGGGCGTTGTTCTACCAACTTTCCCTGAATAGCCAATTGTAAAATACTTGCTTTCAATTCCTGCGGCGTCATTTCTGACCACCTCCGAGAATGGCGGTTATGTCAGCCAGCACACGGTCAATTTCTGCGTTCAGCGACGCCCGTTCCTCCTGATAACGCTGAATAAGATCCATTGGATCAAGTATTTCTTCTTCAATATGGGGATAACCACAAAGGTCAAGGTTATAATTCGTAATTACTAAACCATTGGAATCTCTTAACTCAATATCACCATTTTCTGTTTTGTAAGCAGTATATTTTTTAGCTTTGTCAAAACCGTCTATGCTGATTTCCTGACGGTTGTTCCACCACCCGATAACAGGCTCAAAATGCTCCAGCTTCATCGGTTTGGTTTTTGAGAAATGCTTATATCCCTCGGGCATATCAAGACGGTAAAACCAGGTTTCTTCGGTAGGCTTGGTGCGGTCAAAGAACAGAATGTTGGTAGTGATAGATGTATATGGAGCAAAAACACTGCTCGGCATACGCACAACGGTATGCAGATTAAATTCGGATAGCAGTTTCTTTTTTATATTTATCTTCGCATTATCTGTGCCGAACAGAAAGCCGTCAGGCAGGATAACAGCGGCACGACCGTTCTTTTTAAGGCGGTACATAATCACCGACATAAAGAGGTCGGCGGTTTCACTGCTTGCAAGGTCAGAGGGAAAATGATTTTTTACTTCTGCCTTTTCCGAGCCGCCGTAAGGAGGATTCATCAGAATAACGTCAAACTGATCGTCCTCGGTGTAGTCCAATACATCGTGGAGCAAGGAGTTCGAGTGGAAAACCTGCGGAACATCAAGATCGTGCAAAAGCATATTTGTAATGCAGAGCATATACGGAAACTGCTTTTTCTCGATACCGTAGATAGAATTATTGTATTTTTCTTTATCCTCGGTGGTTGTGACTTGCTTGTCCAGTTCTTTCAGCCAGCTTGTGATAAATCCGCCGGTGCCGCAGGCAAAATCCGCCATTTTTTCGCCGATTTTCGGCTGAATCATCTTTGACATAAAATCGGTTACAGCACGGGGTGTGTAAAATTCACCGGCAGAACCAGCGCTTTGCAGTTCTTTCAGAATGGATTCATAAATCTCGCCGAAAGCGTGGCTTTCCTCATAATCGCTGAGATCCAGTTCATCAATGACATTGATAACCTGACGGAGTAATACACCGTCTTTCATATAGTTGTTTGCGTCGGCAAAGGTGGTTTGCACAATAGCCTTTTTTATGGGAGTAGATGCGGTAACAGGCAGATTTTTGAGAGTCGGAAACAGCGTGTTGTTTACAAAATTAAGTAATGTATCTCCAGTCATGGCAGAGCCGGAACGGTCGTCTGCCGCCCAAGCTGACCAACGACATTCTTCGGGAATGATGGATACATAGTTTTCTTCATCCATATCCCAGTCCTGTTCTTTTGCGTCATATACTTTTAAAAAGAGCATCCATGCAATCTGCTCAATACGCTGGGCATCACCGTTGATACCTGCGTCATTGCGCATAATGTCACGAAGTCTTTTTACAAATCCCGATAGATTGCTCATTAAAATTAACCTGCCTTATATAGTTCTTCTTCCAATGCTTTTACAGCTTGAATGTAGCCTGCTTTTCCGCCAAAATAGGTGGCGATTTTTGAGGGCTTTCCGAATTTCTTAAACGGATCAAGCTGTAAAATCTCGGTTTTCTCAATTTCGTAAATACCTGTGTTCATATATTTATCGAGGAGGGCTTCCAGCACTTCTCTTGCAACACCGCTGTATTTGCTCAGAAAATCACGCTTTTTTACATTATTCGCACGCTCTTTGCGTGTAAGCGGCTTTTGATTAAAGGCGACATGGCAAATGAAGTCAAAATCATCCACATCGGTCATACCTTGCTCCGCTTTCATTTGCTCAAGGTCTATGCCTTGTTCTTTCAACAGTTCCCGAATAGCTTCTTTCTTTTCTTCGGAAGTCCACTTTGAAATAAAGTTGTCAAGAGAAGCATATTTGCCGAGAATATTAGACTTTGTATAGTCAACAATGCTTTCCTGACGGAGAAGCTTGCCCAGGGCGTCATAAACTTCCACCCGCTTTCCGATGATATGAACATCACATCCGTTTTCATCAACAACATATTTGTCAACAGTAGGGGGTGGCGAAACAGAATCACCGCTATTACCTGGTGTATTGGGTTTCGGTATCGGCTTGTGATTAGGGTCAAAGCCTTCTACAATCTCAATAGGGCCATCCCAATCGGGATCGGAAAACAGTCTTGTCACATTGCGGAAGTCCATTACCACAAAATGATTTTTACCTTCCTTTTCACGCAGACGAGTGCCACGACCGATTATCTGCTTGAATTCTGTCATAGAGTTAATCATTTCATCGAGAACAATCAGCTTTGTCATCTTGCAATCCGCTCCTGTGGAAAGAAGCTTTGAGGTTGTTGCAATTACCGGATAGGGTGCAGATACGGAAATAAAGTAGTCAAGCTTGCTTTTGCCGTAAGTATCGGAGCCTGTGATACGGACAACATAGTCGGGATTTTCTTTGACCATATCGGCGTTGAGATTATTCAGCGCAATACGCATACGCTCTGCGTGATCTTCAGTAGCACAAAATACGATGGTTTTCTGCATTCTGTCGGTACTCTTGAGATATTCGGTTATCTCCCTTGCAACCTCGTATGTGCGGTCTTCAAGAATAATATTGTAATCAAAGTCGCTGTTAGTATAAATGCGATCTTCAATTTCATTTCCAAATTTATCAAGCTGTCCCTTGTAAGGCCGCCAGCCGTCTGAAATGTCGGTTGTTATATTTATAACCCTGAACGGAGCAAGAAAGCCGTCTTCAATACCCTCTCGCAAGCTGTATGTATATACAGGCTCTCCAAAGTAATCAATGTTTGAAATATATTTGGTTTCCTTCGGAGTTGCAGTCATACCGATTTGTGTAGCAGAGGAGAAATAATCAAGAATTTTGCGCCAGTTGCTGTCTTTTTTTGCAGAACCTCGATGGCACTCATCAACAATAATTAGGTCAAAGAAATCCTGATTAAATAACTTTGCAAATCGAGCAACTGTTTCTTCACCGCTTTCTTCATCTTCGTTTTCTTCGTTGCCTACAAGCTGTTGATAAAGAGAAAAATATACCTCGTGAGAAGTTATGGTAACGGGATCGTCTTTTGCAAAATTTATCTTATGTATTACTTTTTCAAGAGGAGAGAAATCCTGCTGAATCGACTGATCCACGAGAATATTGCGGTCAGCCAAATACAGAACTTTCTTTTTGAGTCCGCTTTTTAAAAGGCGGTAAACAATCTGAAATGCCGTATAGGTTTTGCCTGTACCCGTTGCCATAACGAGCAGTAAACGCTCTTGTCCGTTTGCGATTGCTTCAACGGTACGGTTAATAGCGTTACGCTGATAATATCTCGGATCATATGTGTTCTGGCTTGAGTAGTAAGGCTGATTGATTATTTTTCTTTCGTTATCAGATATGCCTTTGCCGCCGTTTGTTTCGCTTTCCCATCTGGCAGTAAGTTCATCCACAGTCGGAAATTCGTCCATAGACAGTGTGCGTTCCAAACCGGTCAGAAGGTCGTGTTCCTGAAATCCGTCACCGTTTGAACTGTATGCAAACGGAATATCCTGCATTTTGGCATAGGTAATCGCTTGCTGCAAACCGTAAGATATAGAATGATTATTATCTTTGGCTTCAACAATCGCAATAGGTTTATTTTTTGTTAAGTAAAGAACATAATCAGCCTTCTTTGGCTTTTCACGGGTTACAATATTTCCTTTCAGATTGATGCGACCGTCTGTTATTTTGGTTTCCATCGTAATACGGTCGAGTCCCCATTTTGCTTGTATTGCAGGAGTTATATATTGTAGCTTTATGTCTTCCTCAGTCATCTGCTTTTTATCTAAAATCATTGTCAGCCCTCCCTCGTATTACATTTTAAGCATTATATCACTTTGGCAAATATAATTATACTATTATAATATAACACATTTCGACATATAAATCAATGATTATTGGCGATTTATACTAAAAAGAACAGAAATATCACTAACATAATTTTAAAAAAAGGAGCTGTATGTCTTAACAACTCCGTACTAAAAATCTATAATTTGTTTTTTGCCCTGCAAATCACGATATGCCTTTTTTCGGGTAGCCAAAGAATTATATGTTTTACCGATAGTGCAAAACTGCATAAAACTATTAACCCAACACTTGCTGTAAGGCAGGTGTTATTTTTTTGCAATTTTTTATATGGGTAAGTTTATTTTTTGCAATTTCTATATGGGATGAATTTTTTAGAACATGGGTTGAATTTCAGGCTCGCCCACTCCAAATAAGTAGAGGGATATATTTATTTGAATATCAAACGAAAACGGAAAATTCATTTTTTATAGCACAAAAAAATAAAAAACTTTTCAAAAATACCCTGACAAAACGCCTGTGTTTGTCCAAATAAGTGAGAGGGTATTTTGAAATTTTTTGAAAATACACCCCCTCCAAAATACTGATTTTGTCCATACAAGTGAAGGGGATAAAGAAATATATTTTTAATTTTCTTTATCAAATTCGAGAAAATTCATTAACAAATTATTTTCTAAGGATGTGAATCTAAACAATGAAAAACGCTTATTTTCAATGCGCCAGTACTCGAAAGAGAGAAAGAAAAATTAAACCAAGGAAACCTATGACAAATCTTAGCGAGCAGACTGTTTGTATCCACAAGCGGATAAAACAGTAAAAGCTCGTTAGTGGATACCCCTAAAACCCCGGGAAAAATAAGAAAAGGAAGGTAACATATGAAATCCAAATTTATCAAACTGCCAAAGGCTCTCTTTGATGATGCATATATAGACTTGTCGTGCGGTGCAAAGCTGCTCTACTCGCTGTTGCTTGACCGCAGAATGCTTTCGGAGCAGAACAGTATGACTGACTCAAACGGCAGAGCCATTGTGTACTTCACAAACAATGAAGTCTGTCAAAAGCTGAAATGCAGTCATGACAAGGCTACGAAGCTTTTTCGTGAGCTTGAACGTTTCAAGCTTATACATAGGCTAAGGCAGGGCAAAGGCAAGCCTGACATTATTTATGTTGATAACTTTATTGACAGCGAAGAAGCCTCATTCAAGAGTGCGGAAAATACGCTTTGCAGAGTGCAAAAATTAAGTGTACCTGACTGCGGAAAATCAGCAGGAAATAAAACTGAAATTAATAATACCGATAGGAGTAATACCAATCTATCAATCGACTATGACGAGGTTGAGAATGAAATAAAATTCCAAATTGAATATGATGTACTGGCGGAGCGTGATTACGGCAGTGTGCTCGACGAAATTGTTAGACTTATGACAGACACTTACTGTTACGCAAGTGATACTGTTCGGATTAACAAACGGCAAATCCCCATACAGACTGTTCGCAAACGGCTGTCAATGGTAACCGCTGAGCATATTGAATATGTAATAAGCTCGCTTGAAAAGAATAAAAGTAAAATCAAAAATATGAGAGCCTATCTACTGACGGCTCTATACAATTCAATTGATACTATGGAAACCGACTGCTTGTACGGTAATTAGGGAGGAAATCAAAATGGATGAAAAAATAAAATTTTTAGGCACAAAAGAGGTTGCCGATGCACTCGGATGCAGTTTGCCGACTGCCCGAAACATTATGATGAGGGCTGATTTCCCGTTGGTGAGAGTCGGCAAAAACTTCAAGGTCAGTGAGCAGGCTTTTATAGAATGGAGCAGCAAGCGCAGAGTATAAAATAAGGCGAAAATCTGTTGACGGCTTATCGCTTTTGGAGTATTATAAATACAGTCGGATAACGATAAGCTGTCTTTAGGTTTTGAAAGGACGGATTACAATAAACGCTAAAGACACAAAGAAAAAACAAACCTACGGCAACGGCTCAATATATTTTGTAGAAAGCCGTCATCGCTTTGCAGGTCAGGTTTATTTGACAATCGACGGTGAAAAGGAACGCCGCACCGTTTACGGAAAAACAAAGAAAATCGTCAAGGACAAAATGCGTGAGCTGCAAATTCAGGCTCTCGCAGGCAACCTCGAAAAGCGCAACCGTAACAAGGTTGAGATAAAAACAATTCATCAGCTTGCCGAAAAGATGATAGAGGAACAGCTTGCCCTGAATGAAATCAGGCAGTCAACCTATGACCGCAAAATGGAAACTCTGAAAATGCTTTCCGATATTTCTGATAAGCAGCTTACGGAAGTCACCGAGGACGATATAGTCGGTTTTTTCAAGGTAAAGCTTGATTATTCCCAGTCGAGCATAAATAAGATGTATCAGCTTTTGGGAGCAGTATTTGTAAAAGCAATCAGCAAAAAGCTCATTGAGAGCAATCCTTTGAGCGACATCAAGTGCCCGAAGTCGAGAAAAAAGCAAATCCCTGTCAGAGCCTTGACGGTTGACGAGCAGATAGGACTTTTGAATGTGCTGAAAACCGAGGACATACACTACGGTGACATAATGCTTTTGTCAATGTTCACGGGAATGCGAATCGGCGAGTGTTGTGCCCTTACGGCAGAGGATATTAACCTAACCGACAAAACAATAAATGTCAGTAAAACCGTATCAAGAGGCGAATTTGGAAACACCGTAATCAACGATACCAAAACCGCCGCAGGCACGAGAACGCTTTTTATCAGCGATGATGTTGCAGACTTTTTGAAAGAATGTTTAGGCGGCAGAAAAAGAGGTTTGCTGTTCACTTCAAGCAACGGCGGGCTTGTCACTTCAAACCAAGTCAACTATGTTTACTCAAATGTGATTAAGAATTACGACATTCTTGACAGCTCGGTGTACGGCAGGGTAGATTTACATTCACTCAGGCATACATACGCAACGAGGTGTATTGAAAGCGGAATGCCTGCAAAGGTGCTTCAAAAGCTTTTAGGACACACGGACATAAACATCACGCTGAATGTTTACTGCTCTGTATTTGAAAAGTTTAAAAACGAGCACCTTGCGATTGCTGACGAATATATGAAAGCAAACAACCTGCAAATCGCCTGAAAATGAAAAAATCGCTGTCAAAACCGCAGTCAATTGCGACTAAGTCAGCATTTAAGCCACTTATAAAGGTCACCTCGACCATAGAAAAACCGCACTATTAAGCCATTTTCAGGCGTTTTAGTGCGGTTTATCTTTATTTGTTTTTATCGCAAAACACCGCCCAAAATCGCATAAAATTTTAAAAATATTAGGCAAATGTTAGGCAGGTAAAAAGTTCGGAAAAGGCTTAATTCCGGACTTATTTGTTGCAGTATACGGTATTGTAAAATTTTTATTTTAATAAGGTGTGACAAATTTGAAAATTAAAGAATATAAAAACGATAAAGGACTTACAGTCCAACAGCTTGCAGATAAAGCAGGTATATCAAAACGCACTCTTGAAGATATTATGAGGTGTGATGATGTTTTAATACTTATTGCGTTGGAAACTTTTATGATGAAGATAAGAATGGTGTTTTGAATGGGGTAGAAATACTTCCT
>ENA-UEQR01001151-UEQR01001151.1-human-gut-metagenome-genome-assembly--contig:-NODE-1151-length-15202-cov-7.284033_pt1 | contig 15202 bp, 20 predicted proteins | sample MGYA00242944_ERZ507941 | MGnify/ENA primary metagenome ERZ507941 (study PRJEB26167, sample SAMN06115398) | human gut metagenome | host: Homo sapiens | place: China:Chongqing | collected 2016-06-23...
CTCATGGACGCCCTCAACAAGAATGATTTTGCTCTCATCATCCTGCTTTACCACTTTTGTTTCATTATTTGTACCCTCAACCTTGACTGTGTGGCGGCGACCATAGGCTATTTTACCGGCATAAACAGGATTTTTCAAGATTGACCGCACCGTTCTTTCGGTAAAAACGGAAAACCGGGTATTTCCGCGTTGTTCCCGTTTCACACCCTCGTCATTCAGCTTTTTCGTGATATACCGGATTGTCTGTCCTTCCTCGACATAGAGGTGGAATATCTCCTTCACAATTTCCGCTTCTTCCGGACATACCACTAAGAATTTATTCTCAAGAGCGTATCCAAAGGGAGCCTGTGCACCATTCCATAGCCCGCTTCTTGCCTTTTGCTGCCTCCCGGCAAGTGTTTGCTCGTGAATATTCTCCAACTCCACTTCTGCGACTGCACCCATGATGTTGGCAATCATTTTGCCTGTTGCCGTTGACGTATCAATGCCATCTTTCACACCCAACAGTCCAATGCCGTAGCTTGCCAATTCCTGAAGGTATTTTGCCGTATCGCTTGTGTTTCTTGCAAATCTTGACAATTTGAACACAAGAATGTACTTAATACTGTCCTTCTTGCTTCGGATATCCTCCATCATCTGATTGAAGGCGGGGCGGTGTTCGGCGTTTTTCCCCGATTTACCTTCGTCTGAATACTTGCCGATGATATTGATTCCGTGCATTTTGGCAAACGCCCTTATTTCTTCTTCCTGAGCATCCAGAGAAAAACCATCGACCTGAATAAGCGTTGAAACACGAGTATATATGTAGCCGTTTTCCATATGGCATCTCCTTCCATGACTGCCGACAATATGCTAAAATCATCTTCTGCGTTTTTGTCAGTAGTAATCATCTTCTTTTTCTCTATTATATAAGATGACAAGATGATTTTCAAGTCCAGAAAAGCAAAAAAAGAGGGCGGGGAGTCCTCTTTTGACTCCCCGCCCAGTTCCATTTCCTTACTTTTGTACTTCATCAGTAGTTCAGCAACCATCGTAGAACAACGAATGAAGTTTTCATCCCTCATCAGTTCATTATTCATAGGCATCCCTCAACGTTCATTCTGCAATCCTACCGTGTGCCTCCTATAAGCAGCTATGATTTCCGGCGGAATATCGTCCATTAGTGCATGAAGTTCAGAGAGTTCCTGCTCCATTTTGCCGTATTTCAGCTTGTTGGCGATTTTCTCTCTGCCAGCGTTTTGAGTTGTTTTCAGTTCTGCTTCCAACGCAGTGTTTTCATCGGAAAGCTCCCTGTAAGCTTTATCGTACTTTTTCAGCTTTGTGCGCATGGCTTCCGACGCTGGAACATATTTATCCAGCAATGCTCCCAATTCTTCCATCTTCGATTTCTTGTTAAGAAGATTGGTGTCTGCCATTAGCGTCATAATCTGTTCCTTCATTCTGCTCAGATGAACCACTTCCTTGAATACTCTCGGTGGAATATGGCTGCGTCCGGTCTTGCTGGCACTCTCACCGCGTTCCAAATCAGGATATTTCTTGACCATATGCTCCCAAAACCTGTCCTGCCACTGTGTCAGCTTCTTCTTGTTGCCGACGATTTCCTTGGCACTGAGCCTCCCATCCGCCGTCAAAGGGACAAAAGAAAGGTGCATATGAGGCGTTTTCTCGTCCATATGCACCACAGCAGATATAATGGTTTTCGGGTCTTGGTGTTCCCTGATAAAGTTCAGCGCCTCCTGAAAATAGGCTTTGATCTCGTCTTTCTTCTTTCCTTTGAAGAACTCTGGCGTTGCGGTTACAAGTGCTTCCACCACACGCACGCTGTCCGAGCGGGTGCGGCAACCGACCTCCTTGATCTGTCGCTCTGCCTCTGCCCGGTATTTTTGTTCCGGCGTAATCAGGTGAAAATTCAAGTGGCTGCGGCTCTTGTCAATGTCAGGGTTGCTGACGTAATTCTCTTTTGTGCGCTCATTGTGCGACTCAATATTGGAAATCTCCGGTCCTTTGTATTTAGCAAAGCGAAGAATGGCAAACTGCGGCTTGCTCATTTATCTCTCCCTCCGTTTCTGCCATATGAGGTCATACCCCAGCGCATCAGCCAGTTCCACGACCTCCTTGTAGCGGATGCTCTCCCTTTGCAGTTTGGCAGACAGGTTGGAAACACTGTCTGACCAGCCATATTCGTCATGCAGCAGGTCAACAACCTCTTGCATGGTAAATCCGGTGCGGACGATCTGCGCCTTGATTTCGTTGCGTACATTCATATTCAAATTCCCTCCAAAATTCAGATCATGAAACAGCGAAGCAGGTACGCCTTCCGACGTATCCGCTTCGCTGTATCGTAAAAATTTCTGTTGTCATCAAATCCGTTCAGAATTGCTGGTGTGATGTCCTGTCCACAGGTGGCAGCTACCGTTTTTCCTATTCCGCATGATTTAGTTTCAAACCGTGTGTTTTCAAATGCTTCCGTGCATCTGCTTTCCTGTTCCGAGAAGCGCGGTTTCGTGAAGCCATTTCTGTCAACGGTCAAATTCTTTGCGGATTTCACTTGTCTTGATTCACGCTCCCAAATATAGGCTCTGCCGGTCAGCATTCTTCCTATATAGCGGTATTTGGGGCAAAACGCTGCGTACATACGTACACAGCGCGACGGGCAAAATCAATCCCGCCATCCTTCCGGTACGTACGTACGCTCTGAAACATCGGAAAACCCGTTTATATTGGGTCTGGCAACCGCTTCTATTCCGAAGAAGCCCCATACCCGCCGACCGGCGGCGTTGGTGATCTTGTTGCAATATTCCAGATTGTACTTGCTTTGGTTCGCAATCACACTGTCGCTGAAGCTGCGGCGTTTCAGCGGCGTTAGGTTGTTTTCCTCACACCACATCCGGTAAATCTCGTACAAATCTTTAGAGCTGATGGTACAGTCTGCTTTCAGCCGGATATAGCCCTCAGATTCTAGAAAATCAAAGACATTGTTGTTATCCCGCTTGACCGCCTCACGGTTATCCCGCGTGCGCTGGCTTTCCGTGAACTTGAAGTTGTTGGCTACAAGCCTCTGCAAGCCCTCAAATGCCCAAAGGAAAATACCATCGGTCTCTGCTTTCATCTTTTCGGCAAGGTCTGGGTCATCCACCCGTCCGGCAGACTTTTCCTTGGTGGTCAGCACAAGCTGTCTGCGGTAAAATCCGTCACTCCGGTCGTAAAGCGCTTGCAGATCGCCATTGGAGAATGCCAACAAACGGGCAAACATCCAGCCCTGATAGCTCTGCTTGCCCTTGCGCTCCAAATCCATTTTGCCTTGAGCGGTCACGATGGACTTGACGTAGTTGGTCTGCCGCAGCGCTTCCATCCGCATATCGTCATCCACACACAGCAGAATGTGTTCCAGGTCGGCGCGGGCAAAACGGTTTTCGGAAATTTTGCCAATACTGCCGTCCTTCATGTTGCTGCCGAGAAGCGCACCCAGCACAGCGCCGATCTGCGATTTTCCTTCGCCGCCGTTTCCCTTAATCACCATCATGCGCTGCCCTTTGTTGCTGGGAATCAGACAATAACCGATGAACTCCTGCAAGGTGGGGATGTCCTCTGCATACAGCAATCCATCCAAAAAGGATAGCCAGAGGGCAGGTACTGGGGCATCCGGACGGTACGCCACCGGAAGTCTGCTGCGTACAATATCAGGTTTGCCCTCAGTAAAGCTGCCGTCCAGCGCCAACGTGCCGTTTGCCAGATGGATTTTGTCTGTCTCCGGCACGAAATCCTCTACATGAGCCGCCAGCTTCATCACTTCCAGAATGTTTGTGATTTTGCGGGGGATGTTGTTCACGGCGCAGCATTTCAGTTCTTCGTAGATCTCGCCACGAAGCGGCAGATCATCGGTCACTCTGCCGTCCGGCGTAAAGAAAGCACCGTTGGCAAAGATGATTTTCCGGCTGCTCAGAAATTCATCACAGAACAGCGCCTCATTGATATTTGTGCCATCAAACCAGATGGGCGCGTCTAAATTAGCCGATTTCCGTTTCGTCACGGGCATCCACCTCCTTTGCCGTCCGTTTCAGGCGTTCTTCCAGCCGGTCGATCATGCCATCTTTTTGAAGCATATCCACAGTTTTCACACGAGCCTCCAACTCTGCAAAGGTTAAAATATCTGTCAAATCCTCGATATAATCGAGCATCTGGCAGGCTTCCACGAAACGGTCATCAAGAGTATCCTCCGGTGTTTCGGGTGCGTACTGCACCTTCCAATGCTCCAAAAGATGCAGATAATCGCATAACACCCGCCGACAGTGCAGTTCCTCTCTCTGGAACGCCTTTGCCAGCGGGTATTTCGGTTTCCGCAGTGCTGCCGCAGCAGGGGGCTTGTCCGGGTCAATCCCAAAGTCATACGCCAGCTTCTGCGCCGCCTCATAGTTGCTCAGATTGAACAGCCTTGCCGTAAGGCCGATCACGTCACCAGTTGCTCCGCAACCGAAGCAGTAGAAGTAATCCTCATTCAGCTTCATGCTGGGCGTGTGGTCATTGTGGAAGGGGCAGCAGGCCATATTGCCGCGCCCGACCTTCAAACCGTAGTGTTCGGCAGCTTGTCTCACTGTGACCACCGCCTTGACGTTTTCAAAAAGATTCATACAAATACCTCCGTAATTTTTTGACAATTTCCTCTTGTCACCTGAATATACGGAGAAAAACGGGTTGAGCCGGAAAATCCGGCATTTCCGCAAAAAAAAGAAAAAGCCGCCCTGAATTTTTGCAAAAATGCAAAAATCACAGGACGGCGAATGTTCACAAGATATGCCTTGATATTATTCCACTTATTGAATATAATAAAGTTAGTTTTGGGGAAGGAGGGCGAATGCGAATGAAATACCTGTCAACCTTTGAAGCAGCAGAGAAATGGGGCATCTCCCATCGGCGCGTGAACGTTCTCTGTAATGAGGGGCGCATCACCGGCGCACAGCGGGCAGGAAGCCGCTGGATTATCCCGGCGGATGCAGAAAAGCCTGCCGATGCCAGAATCCGAAGCGGAAAATATATCAAAAAGCCGACAGAGGAAAGGGGGACATAACCAATGGAAAACACCTTTTTACCCGGTACTGTCCGGGAGCGCATTGCCGATCTGATGAAATACCATAAAGTATCCCAGACAGACCTTGCGCTGAAAATCGGCTGCGGAGACAGCTTACTCAGCCGGTTTCTGACCGGAAAGACGGACAAGCTCGGAGACGAGAATATCATCCGTATTGCCAGAGCTTTTAATGTCTCCACCGACTTTCTTTTAGGCATAACCAATGTCCCTGACAAAAAGAATTATGCCATTGACGAGCTGGGCTTATCTGCACAGGCGGCAAGAAACCTCTATGCCGGAAAAGCAAACGCTCAGGTGGTCAATTACCTGCTGGAAAGTCCCCGCTTTCTTGATCTGACCTACATATTAGAGCAGTATTTCAACGATACTGTTGCCGCCGGGTATGCTGCGCAGAATCAGTTATATACAACTATCAGCAGCCTGACACGGAAAACGGTAAAAACAGAAGCTGGCGAACAAGCTGCACGGGACATCGCACATTTGAGAACATCGGTTTATCAAGCTGACCTTGCCACCATTGAAAATCAGTTTATGCTGGCGGTCAAGGAAGTGAAAAAGGAAATCGGCAACGACTTTGCCGCCATGCAGTCGATGACCGCAGAGCAAGCTAAAAGAATGTTTACAGAGGTTGCAAAGGGACAGGATATGACAAATCCAACCATTACACCGGAGCAGGTATCTGAGCTGATTATCGGCAGTGTAGCTGGCTTGGATGGTGTCAATCGGGATGCGTTGAATACGCTTGGACAGGCGTTGACAGGCTTTTTCCAGACCACCTTAGAGCAAGCCTCATCACAGGAGAAGGATGATGAAGAAACAGGATAATGAGCAGCTCTGTGCGCTGGCGCAGAAAGGGGACACAGAGGCTCGTGACCTTCTTCTGAAAAACAATCTGGGTTTCATCCGCAAAACCGCCAATGAGATTTATTTGAAATCCAATCTGGCAGAGAGTGACCTCAGTACAGAAACCAGCGATCTGGAACAGGAGGGCTGCCTCGGTCTGCTGACCGCCATTCCCCTCTTTGACAGCAGTAAGGGCATCAAGTTTTTGACTTACGCCGCACCGTTCATCCGCAACACCATGACCGACCTGATACGGGATGTTTTCTCCCAATATGAGCAGAGAATGACCAGCACCACAGACGGACTTGCCTTGCAGAAAATCCGGTTGGATGAGATCCTTCCCGGTGAGGAACGGCTGCTGCGCATTGAAGCCATTGCCGATCCGACCGTCAAGTCTCCGGAACAGATTTATGTGGACAAAGAAACCATGCGTGAGCTGTACGAAGGTTTGGGCAAACTTTCCGAGCGTGAGCAAGCCTATCTGCTGTACCGCTATGGCTTTACGGACGATGTGGAGCATACGATGATCGGCTCAGCAATTCATTTCAATCTGAGAGAGAGCCGTGCAAAGACATTGGAAGATACTGCAATGGATAACCTCTGGCTGGAACTGCCGTGGTGGTTTTAGTGTGTCGCTGCGGCGGGACGAGGGCTGTATATACCTCTGCTTCCTTCTCCGGCCAGTCGGATTTTGCTTCTCAAAAATCCTGCATTTGTGTCACCTTGGTGTCACAAAATCCGCCTGTCCTACTGCCGCAGAAAAGTGTCTGTCAACCGCTATCTGCCCGTACAGCAGATGGCGAAGCCAGCCCCTTTCCCGCGTCAGCCGGAAGCAAAGGTATAACACACTAGACTTTGCAAGCAAAATCGTGTGCCAACAGGGATGCTCGCGCCCCTATTGGAAACCCTGCGTCAAAGGGGATTCCCCCCCTCTGAACACCCCATATTTTCTTCGCTGCGAGTACCCAAGCTGTAAAAATACAGTTTGGAACACCTGCTCAGAAAATGCAAAAGAAGCAGTTCTATCACACAATACGTGCGTGGTAGAACTGCTTTCTTTTATTGAATTGCAGCATCAGACAGGCTCTGCAAAACCTGTCCAATATCTGCATTCATGCAGATTGATCGTTGCTCAATTTCTTGAGGGCAAACTGCCTGACCTTGGTTGATGCAGGCGTAGGTAGCTTCTGGATTCTTGGCTGTCATCTGCCAGAAAGGGTACTTAATGATGACTGGGGTATTGTAGCCTACGCCTAATTCAAGGAAGAGAATTTTGCCACCCGTACGGGTACGGAGAAAATCCTCATACCGTTCTGCTGCTCTGTGCCAGCCCTCGTCCTCCACAAAGGTATCATCGCTGCGGAGGTTCATGGTCATGGGTTTCCCACAGTGGGGGCAGACCGGGAGCAGCTCTGACGGGATTTTCATGTCCTCCTGCCGTTTGACCATTTCGAGGATCACGGCTTCGTTATCAAAGGTTTCCTGACAGCACGGCTCACTGCACTGGAATAGGCCATAATCGCCCTGCGTGTAGAACAGCCGCTTCTTGTCAAAGCCAGCCTTCTGAAAGCAGTGATCAACGTTCGTGGTGATGACAAAATAATCCTTGTCCTGTACCAGCTTTAAGATGGCATCATAGACCGGTTTGGGGGCATCCATATAGCGGTTGATGTAGATGTATCGGCTCCAATACGCCCAATGCTCCTCCGGCGTGGCAAACGGGAAAAAGCCGCCGGAATACATATCTTGGATACCGTACTTTGCCGCAAAGTCGGAAAAGTATTTTTCAAACCGTTCGCCGGTGTAGGTGAAGCCCGCCGCCGTGGACAGTCCGGCTCCGGCTCCGATCACCACGGCATCACAGTCCTGTAATGCTGCTTTCAGCCGTTCCATCGGCTCAGAGCAGCTTTTCGTAGATGGCTTTGTCCAAATCCTTGAAAACATTGAAGATCACCTTCTTGACGCTGGTTTGCTTTTTGAGATATTCTTTGACCGTCCGAACCGCGATTTCTGCCGCCAGATCGTTTGGAAAATGAAACTCCCCTGTGGAAATACAGCAGAACGCCACGCTTTCCAGATCGTTTTCTGCCGCCAGCTCCAAGCACGAGCGATAGCAGGAGGCAAGCAGTTCTTTGTCCTCTTTGGTTACTCGACCGCTGATGATCGGACCGACCGTATGCAGCACATAGCGGCAGGGCAGATTAAACGCCGGGGTGATTTTCGCCTGTCCGGTGGGTTCGGGATAGCCCTGCTGTTCCATCAGTTGCTCACAGGTAAGGCGCAGTTCTACACCCGCAAAGGTGTGAATGGCGTTGTCAATGCAGCGATGGTTGGGAATATAGCAGCCGGTCATGCCGGAGTTTGCCGCGTTGACGATGGCATCGCACTTGAGCGTCGTAATATCGCCCTGCCAGAGATACAGCCCCGGCTGAATGGGTGTCAGGTCGGCAATATCCGTGATACCCTTTGCGGCGGTTTCGTCTTGCAGATAGGCGTCCTGCACTTGCAGAAAATCCGCACCAATGCGCACCGGTCTACGGACATTCATCAGCCCGCGCAGTAAAATCTTCTGCCGCTCGGAATCCGCCGGGATGATCTGCTTCTGACAGGAGGGACGTTCGTTCAGCAGAGATTGTATGAGAAACAGTCTTTTTTCGCTCTGGTTCATAGTCAAACCCTCTTTTCGATAACCTGCTTAGGGCAGGTTTCCGCACACCGCCCGCAGTGCAGGCAGCGGTGCTGGTCGATGACCACCGGCTTCTTGGTAATGTCGATGCACTTCTGCGGGCAGACGGAGTAGCACAGCTTGCAGCCGATGCAGCCTTCGCCCACATAGTAACCCGGTGCTTCCTGTGCCGCTTTGCCGATGGTGAAGCTGTCCCGGACGATGTGTGCCGGGTCGCTGATGTCAAAATACTCCCCGTCCGCTTCGTACAAGCAGAACACCTCTAACGCACTGCGGGTATCGCCGGGATAGATGGACTGCATATAAGTGTTTTTCTCGAAAATCTCATCCAGCTTCTCGCTGCCGATATTCCTGATCTTGCCCCGCAGGGAGATCGAGATTTTGTCCTTTGTGGCGGACAGGGCGATGAAGCCCTGCTCCATGAGTTGGGCGTAGAACGCCTTGCCCTTGGCGGTGAGAAAATACACACCCTGTTCATCCCACAGCATCATGTCGATCACGCGGGTCTGGGGGTGGCTGTCTGCACCGATGGTGGCAATGGTGGTGGAGTGGATGCTCTCCACCAGCAGTTTCAGATAATCTTGTTTCGTCATACCGTCAACGTCCTTTCAGGATCGGCGTGAGCCGTTTATAGATCAGCATCGTCACGCCGCCGATGACGAGCCCTTTCAGCAGATTAAAGGGGAACGCATTGAACAGTACCACATCCAGCTTGGTATGGATAAAAGGCAGGAACTCGGCAAAGGAGGCAATGAGCTGATCCAGTGGCATAAAGTTCTCAAACAGCGGCAGCAGGATGAAGTAATTTGCCAGTGCTGCGGCGATACCCATAACGACGCTTGCAAGGACGCAGGCGACCAGCGCAGTTTTCTTCGTTTTATGGCGTTTATAGATGAAACCCGCAGTGACCACATAGGCTGCGCCCATCAGGAAGTTGGCGATCTCGCCAATGCCTCCGGTGGAGGTGGTCAGAAGCTGCAAGGCGTTTTTGACAAGTTCAATCAGCAGACCGGAGAGCGGTCCAAAGGCAAATGCGCCGATGAGTGCAGGAAGGTCAGATAAGTCCATTCTCGCAAAGGACGGCGAGAGAGGAACGGGAAACTCCACAAAGGCCAGCAGATAAGCGACTGCGGACAGCATGGCGGTCATGGAGATGGTACGGACGGAAAGAACAGCGGTCTTTCTGCTTTTTGCGATGGAAACGGTATTCATGATTGCTCCTTGGAAAAGATATGCTGGGATTTGAAACAGCCCCACAGGACGGGTTTTCCTGCGGGGCTGCTTCCTCATATCTTCTTTCATCCGGACTATACCGTCGGTTACGGAATCTCACCGTATCGGGCGCTTTTGCGCTTCGCAGACTTTACTGCCGGTCAGGGATTTCACCTTGCCCCGAAGATGTTGAATTGAGAGAGTTTCTTAGAACTCGTAGGGAGGGTTGCCGGAGAAGTCGGCGATGACGCCGTGGGCATTATCCAGATAGAACACCTCGAAAATAGGGTTAGTGGCCTCTCCGTACTGACCTTTCACGATGGGGTTTTGGATGCACATTTCCTTGGCAGCCATGTTGTTCTCAAACACAGCCTTGCCATGCAGACGAATCCATGCGTATTCCGGGCTGGAAACGGAGATCTCTACCTCCGGGTTCTCCTGCATATCCTTGTAGACGTCCTTGGTGTTGTTGGTGCAGAACCACAGCTTGCCGTCCAGTTCGCCAGCGAACATAAACGGGCGGCACTTTGCCTTACCGTCACGACCGACGGTAGCCAGATACTGCACAGGGTTGGCATTCAGAAATTCTACGACTTTGTTCATGATAAGTACCTCCAAAATTTTGTTGTTTTCTCTTGATGCTTTGATTGTAATGCGATTTGTACGGCTTGTGAAGTACGCACAATATTGTGGTATGGTTACCTCCGGGTAACGATCAGAACTTGCCGTTTTGATTCTGCCAGGTGGACTGGTCTGCAATGGTCTCCATCACGTCCCAATGCTCGGCGATCTTGCCGTTCTCCACACGCCACAGGTCATAGTAGCTGGTGGGCGCACCGCCGAAGGTCCCCTCGCTGACGGCAAGGACGAAGTTGCCCTGCGCCAGAACCATGTGAACTTCATCGTACACCATGGAGATGCCCTGCTCCGCCAGAGCGCCCAGTGCGGCGTTCAGACCGGACACACCATCGGCAATGCCGCTGTTGTGCTGGATGTAGGCATCACCATCAAAGTAATCCGGGGTCTTATCGAGGTTGTTGCCCTGCATGACATCGTAGAGGAAATTCTTGACCAGCTCCCGGTTTTCCTCGGTCTTATCCAGATCCGTGACCTCCATCGTGCCGTCCATCTGGGTGTGACCGGAGGGATTCGGCTCGGCCAGCGCCGCCAGATTGTCCCAATGCTCGGCGATCTTGCCGTCTCCGTCAAAGCGGAAGATGTCAAAGGCGACCTGCTCACCGGCACCGGCAAAATTGTAAATCGTCTGCAAGAACACCTTGTCGCCGTCCTCAAAAGCACGGATGTTGTTCACAGTGGTTTTCACATCGGCGGATGCGAGATATTCCACGGAACCGATAAAGGCATCCGCACCGGTGCCGTATGCCAGATTGTGCTGGATGTAGCCATCCGCCAACAGGCTGCGGGCGGTGTCCGTATCGCCGGTGGCAAAGGTGTTGATGAGCGCCAGCGCCTTTTCGGTCTGGCTCTGCTCCTGCTGGACAGGTGCAGTCTGCTGGGTGTTTTCAGCGGGTGTTTTGGTAGCAGCGTCCTTGGAGCCGCAGCCGGTGAGAGCTGTGCCGATCATGGCAAGAGCCAGCGCGAGGGAAAGAATTTTTTTCATTTTGAGTAACCTCCTTGGTAATTGGGCTTGCTTTCGTTTGCCTCTGGCATTATAATAATGCCGTAGCCCCAATTCGTAAAGTAAGCACAATATTGTGCCGTAGTTACCAAATAGAAACTAATGGGTAGTTACCAGAAAGAAACGATTGCGCCGTTCCTGGGTTTTTCGGCAATTTGGCGCTTGAAAAAATTTTTATGGGAGAGATTCAAATATGAGCGAAATGACCGCAAAAGCCACTCTTCCCGCCTGCCCCGTGGAGACCACGCTGACCCTCATCGGGGATAAGTGGAAGGTGCTGATTCTGCGTGACCTGATGCCGGGAACGAAGCGGTTCGGGGAACTGAAAAAGTCCGTAGGCAATGTGTCTCAGAAGGTCTTGACCGCCCAACTCCGGGCGATGGAGGAAAACGGGCTTGTCCACCGTGAGGTCTACGCCGAAGTACCGCCGAGAGTGGAGTATTCGCTGACGGAACTCGGTAAAAGCCTGAAGCCCATTCTGGATTCCATGCAGGCTTGGGGCGAAGCATATAAGGCCAAACAGTAAAAAACCCGAAGCAGTACCTTTACCGTGCTGCTTCGGGTTTTCCTTATGTTGAAGTCAAATCATTCCAAAATGTTTCAACGCCTCCGTAATTGCCTTTTCCTTCTCCGGCGGGCACTGGGGCTGCTTGACGTTTTCAGACTTTGTCTTGTTGTAATTCTCACGCTCGATGATGCCGTACTTCTGCTTCACCTGTGCGATATACAGACTGCTGACCTTCAAGCCGCTATGCTCAAGAACGTAATCCTTGATCTGACCATAGGTTGCCGCCCCTCTTTTATCCTGCACCAGTTCCTCAACATCCACATCAATGTTGATATGTACTGCCGGTTTTCTCAGAACTAACTGACATACCGTCTCGATATGATTCGTATGAGGGAACTGGTCTACAGGCTGCACCTCGCGCACATGGTAGCCGCCCGCCGCAAGCACAGCCAAATCCCGTGCGAGTGTCGCAGGGTTACAGGAAACATACACGACCTTTTCGGGTGCAATCTGCAAGATGGTTTCCAAGAGGCGTGCATCACAGCCCTTTCTGGGCGGGTCAACCACAACCACATCTGCCGCAATGCCCTCCTCCCGATACAGTCTGGGGATGACCTCCTCCGCCGCGCCGACGGCAAAGGCTGCGTTGGTGATGTTGTTTCGCTCCGCGTTTTTCCTCGCGTCCGCAATGGCTTCGGGCACAATCTCCACCCCGAACACCTGCCTTGCCTTCCTTGCGAAGAAAAGAGAAATCGTCCCGATGCCGCAGTATAAATCCAGCACCGTTTCGTCCCCCTTTAAATCCGCCAGCTCCACAGCCTTTTCATACAGCACCTCTGTCTGCACGGGGTTCACCTGATAGAACGAAAGCGGCGAAATCTCAAATTCGATGCCGTCAAGCGAATCGGTAATCGTATCCTTCCCCCAAAGGGTGATGATTTTTCTGCCGAGGATGACGTTTGTTTTCTCCCGATTCACGTTCAGCACAATGGAGACCATGCCCTCTATCCTTTGCAGGCGTTCCACCAGTACCTCGCTGTGCGGCAGTCTTTTCCCGTTGAGTACGATGCAGACCATCACCTCGCCGCTGCTTCTGCCGATGCGTGTCAGAATATGGCGGACAAGCCCTGTGTGTGTTTCCTCATCGTACAAGGGAATCTGAAATTCATTCAGAAAATCGCGCACAAGGGCAACAATGGCATCGTTCCGTTCATTCTGCAAAAAACACTGCTTGGTATCCACAATGCGGTGGCTGCGTTTGGCGTAAAAGCCGATGGCACAGCCGTCCTTGCCCTGCCCCACGGGGAACTGCGCCTTATTGCGGTAGCGCCAAGGCGCATCCATGCCGATGGCAGGTCTTACGGTCACGTCCGTAATGCCGCCGATGCGTTCAAGGTCATCCTGCACCTCCTTTGTTTTATACGCAAGCTGCGCCGCATAGGAAAGGTGCTGCAGCTGGCATCCGCCGCACTGCTTCGCAACAGGACAGCAGGGCTCTCTGCGGTCGGGCGAGGGGGTCAGGATTTCCAGCAGCTTGCCATAGCCGAAATGCTTTCTTGTCTTTACAATCAGCACAAGGCAGGTCTCTCTGGGCAATGCCCCCTCTACAAAGACGGTATAGCCCTCTATCCGCCCGATGCCTTCGCCATTACTGCCCAGTGCAGCTATTTTGATTTCATACGTTTTATTCTTCTCTACAGGAATCATCATTTACTCCTTCTATTTCTGTTTCCGAAAACTGACAGACCGTTCCGTTGCAGACGCAGGGGCGGCAATGGGCAAAGCTCGGCTTCGGCTCTGCAATTCCATCCCGAAGCATCTGCCGCATTTCCTGCACGGTCTTCAGCACCTCCCTACGGACGCGCGCCGTATTCTTGATTTCAAACATATAATCCCGATACACGAGCCGCCCATAGGCAGGTCTTTTGCCATAGACATCCTCCAGAATCAGGAAATACGCCGCAAGCTGCAAAAAATCGCCGTGGTGTGGCTCCTCCGCCTCACCGATGCAGCCGCTTTTCAGCTCCACAGGAACGATACGCCCCAGAAGCCGACTGCAAAAGACATAATCGGGTCTGCCCTGCAAATCGTATTTCGCGGAATACAGCAGTCTGCCGAAATCCTTGTTTTTATCCTGCTTTCGGTCGGCATACAGGAGCGCATAGCCGGGGATATCATCCCTTGCGGTCAGCTTTTTTAACGCAGGTCTGCCGTGCCTGATGCACAAAAGCACCACCAACAGCACTGCCACGCAGAGCAGCACCAAATCCGCCGTGCCGAAGCCATTTCCGATTGTTTTAACCCATTCCACTGTATTTCACCCATACATATCCGCCGAAAGCCGCTGCCGCAAACAGCAGAACGGCAAGCTTCCAAGCCATCCGCCGCAGACGCAGCAGAAAATAGCTTCTCTGATGATAGCCCTCGCCCTTACGGAAGTTGGCACTCAGACTATCCTCTAAATGCAGGCGTGCGTTTCTCTCTGCATAAAGCCGCCGCAGCTCCGCCCTGCCGTAGAGCCGTTCATAATACCACTGATACGGGCAGTAGTCATATTTATTGATTTCGTGCGCGGATATGGTTTCTCTTTCTATCATTTGTAATCACTCTTACGAATATTTCTGGCAAGCATACGGTGATACCCTGCCCAGCTGCCCTGTGTGTTGTCTGCGGCAAGCATTTCCTCGAACATCTTCGTTTTTGCGTCCATGTTGTCGGCGCAGTGCAAAATAAACGCCTCGATGGTTTCGGGCACCTTGGGAGAGCCATATTCCATCTCGCCGTGGTGGGAAAGGATGCAGTGCATCAGCAGCATGACAAGCTTTTGCGGAAAGCCCTCGATTTTCGCCGCGGTATCCCGAATCAGCTCCGCCCCGATGAAGATATGCCCCAAAAGCTGCCCCTCGTCGGTATAATCGTTTTCGGGGAAATCGGAAAGCTCCATAATCTTCCCGACATCATGCAGCATGGCGCAGGCAACGAGAATATCTCTATCCACAAATTCATAGCGCGGTGCCATAAAATCGCAGATTTGCGTGACGGAAAGCGTATGCTCCACCAGACCGCCGCGGAAGCTGTGGTGCATGGTTTTTGCCGCGGAATGATACTTGAAATCCTTGCTGATGACAGGATGTCTGAGGAAAATTTCCTCCAGCAGCTTCTTGATATAGGGGCTTTGAATGGTTTTGATCTACGCCAGCAGCTGTGTATACATTTCGTCAATATTTT
>ENA-UEQR01001153-UEQR01001153.1-human-gut-metagenome-genome-assembly--contig:-NODE-1153-length-15177-cov-11.698278_pt1 | contig 15177 bp, 16 predicted proteins | sample MGYA00242944_ERZ507941 | MGnify/ENA primary metagenome ERZ507941 (study PRJEB26167, sample SAMN06115398) | human gut metagenome | host: Homo sapiens | place: China:Chongqing | collected 2016-06-23...
CCCCAACGATATTAAATACGCCAAAATCCGAAGCCCCCAACGCCTGAAGAATGATACGGGTGGTGTACAAAGAGATGAACATAGTGATGCCCATCCTAACATACAGATAACCGGTATTCCTAATTACACGTGCGACCGTTGTCGACATAGTATCTATTACTTTCCTGTTATATATTCAAAACCTTTATCTGATCGTATTGCCAGTCATTGCAACGAACCTCATCTACAAAGCGCTATGGTATGCAATAATCAATTCTCATCTGTATAGTAATTATAAGAATGATATCCATATTTATAACCATAGTGTCCACCCCCCATGTCAGTCCCGTTAAGAACAAGCGACATGTTTTTATATGTATTTTTACGATAGATTTTTTCCAGTTCCGGCAACATGGCGCGATCCAGAAAACCTGTCCGAACTATAAAAATAGTGTAGTCGGCATATTGTCCAATGATCTGAGAATCCGCCATGATGTTGACAGGGGGACAATCAATGAAAATATAATCGTACCGAGTACGCACCTCCGCCAGCAGTTGTCCAAAACGGGCGTTGAGAAGTAATTCGGTCGGGTTCGGCGGAATGGTACCTACCGGAAGGACATGTAGATTATCGGACAAAAACCGTTTCCCATTCTCATCAGTGTATTCTGAGTCAGCATCCAGTTCTATTTTCGAAATGAAAAGTTTCTCGATGTCATTGAATTCACCAGCCAGATAATCACTCAACCCTTTTTTGTGAAAGTGAATAAACTTGGATACGGCATTCCTACGCAAATCGCCATCAATAATCAAGACTTTACTTCCTTTGACAGCCAGACTAATTGCGGTATTTATTGTAAGAAATGTTTTTCCAGAACCTTGAACGAAAGAAGTCAGTATAATTATTCTTGATTTTTGTTCCTTATTCACAATAAATTCCAGATTAGTCCGCAATACACGGAAAGCCTCATTCATGATGTCGCGTTTTCCATTCTCAACAAGTATGGCTGGAGAGTCCCAATCTGTTTTCTTTCCGTGAAAGTAATTTTTTCTTCTCTTTTTGGAATTCCACTGCGGAATTTCTCCGAGGAACGGTAAGGAAAGTTCCACCACATCCTTTTTATCACTGAGATTTCCTTTCAGACTGCTGGTTTCGTCCTTAATCAGAAAATCCAGATCCAGAAACGTACTTCCCTTCTTCTTGTCCGAAACCTCATAAGTGGTATGCTGTCTGCGATAAGTGTCATTGCTGCCAAGTGTACAGGAATCTTCCTGAAGTGTCATATTTTTCTTAAGCTTTCCCTCAAAATATGCCACTGTTTCCTTCCCTGACATGAAAAAAATTGGTTTTTGGCGAAATGCCGCACCATATGTAGAATGATTACTGTTTATTTCCATTTCTTATCCTTCCTCCCGAAAAATATCTTACCTGCATTCTTATGCTTTCCTGTCAAAAGATGAGCCTACTGTATAACAGGATTATCTGGTAAAATAATACTGCTTTTCTCATATGCTGCCGCCGCCAACTGGCTATTTAGATATTCGTTTTGTACAGCTTTTCGTCTTGCCTGTGCTCTTTTTACTGCTTCCTTTTCCTGTTCTTTCATAAGTTCTTCCATTCTTTCGTGGCGCTTCTTCCACCAAGATTCTCCGTCATTCGCTGTTTCTGATCCACTCTTTCCTACCGGACCTGCATAACCGTAACATTCTTCCGGTGACGCTCCAATAACATCAAAACCAACATTATTTGATCCTACTGGTAAGCCTTGAACGGAATATGCTGAACGAACTCTGTTCAAAACATAGTTCTCATATTCAGGATCGTTTTTCATTCTTTCAAAAGCTTCTTCCTTAATCACAATCGACCCTGAAGAAAATGTGGAACGAACCCATCCGCTTACGGGAAATTGAGATATTTGATTCATAACCCATTGTTTATACTCATCCAGTGACATCTCATCTTTTGATTTTTCAGAAACCACGCTATTGTTTACAGCATTGTTTATCCGAGGTGGATAATCAATCGTCACATCTCCAGGATACTTCACATTACTTGTACCTGCTGAATTTTTACTTTCCTCTACTTTCTTCACCGCATTTACAAAAGTATCTTTTGATATAGTATTACTTCTGTTTTTTGCAGAAGTTAAGTAACTGTCAGCATACGGATTTCTTCCTATACCATTCACATTTATACCTGCCATTTATGTCTCTCCTGTTTACCATTGCATTTACCCGTTGATCACATTCATTCCTTTCGAAATGCTTTCAACTTTCACCGAATCCTCAAATGTGACTGTCATCTGTGTATCGTAAGTTTTCCATTCAAACTGCGACCAGCTTACACCGTTACCGGTATGATCATAAGCCTTGATTGCATCGTTATATTGCTTTTTTGTTTTTCTGAATATTCCGGCACATTTTCAGTATTATTTATTTCCAACAACATTCTTAAACTATCCGGCACTCCATCTATCGCTTTTCTCCACGCTTCACTCTGTTGCTTTGCAACCGCCATCTCATACTGCATAACATAATCCTGATATGCCTTTTCTCTTGCGGCACTTGCTTCTTTATCTACCTTTAACAACTGCCGTTTGGTATCTTGCTTCATAAGCATTAGACGCTTTTGACAACAGCCTTTCATTGTTCCACGACCGTAATAATCGGCTTCTTTCCTGTTCCTGCTTTGCAATCTTTTCATTCAACATTTCCTGCTGCTGTTTTTTAACCTGCGCCCGTTTTTCCAGATATTCTTCCAAAAGCTCTTTTTGTCTATCTTTCTTGTTGCTTGTCTTTTTATAAAAACTGTTTTGTGAACGAGCATAAAATTCCGATTGATTATTAACACCAGACCATGAATCGCCCCTATAATCTTTAGCAGTAGCTCCTACAGTGAGCACCATAGAAGCTTCCAACGGTGCAAAGGACGAAGTTAAGTCACGTTTAAGTGCTGATAATATCTTTTCCCTGTACTCCGGATCATCTTTCATATTCTTAAATGCTTCCTCTGATATGTTGATAGCCACATTGGTTATAGTTCTATTTCTGGGTATCTTATCAATTTCAGCATAAAATTCCTTTTTGAAAATCGCCATTTCTTCCGCTTCTGATAATTCCTTTGTATTGCCCGTTTCTCCCGTGCTGTTTACGCTCTTTGTACTTTTCGTTGTTGCAACATTGTTCTGATAATAACTCTGTCCTACTCCACTAATAGCCATTTTTAATCCTCCTTTATCAGCACTTTTTCATGCCTTTATATCAAATAGGCGTTTGCGAAACGCCAAAAGCCGCATAAATACGGCATTTTTTGTTGTTAAAATAAAATATCTCCTCAAGATTTATGGTAAAATAGAGTTGCGAGAAACTATCAACCAATCCTGATATGCCTTTTCTCTCGCAGCACTTGCTTCTTTGTCTGTCTTTAACAACTGCTGCTTGGTATCTTCCGTCAATTCCACCTCTTTACCATTGACCGTAACATATCCTCTTGCAACTGCCCTGCTGACCATTGCAGAATCAGAGAAATGCACAATATAAGAATTTTCTTTATCTCCTTTTGTGATACCCAATACATCCTTTCCAGATGTTGCTGTGATTTTTTCTTGTTCGCATACCTTTTTACTTTCTGCATTCTGTTGGCTATAATGCGGATATTTTTTCTGTCGGTCATAGATGGAATCAATCTGTTTATTTAAAATGTTCATAGTCCACTGCCCTCCCTTGCTTTTTCCTTATTATTTCAATATTTCTCAAACATTTTAATGCCCGCATTAAACAATAAAACCAATTTTTTCAAACAGAAATTCACAATATTTATGCATATCCTGATTTCCGCTTCTTAAAACATAAGAAAACAAAGACTTTATATCTATATTTCCTCCCGTTCTTTCATATTGCTCCAGATAAAGTGAACGGAACTCTAAATAAGAATCTTGAATATAGTCACATGCTTGATTTATATCAAAGGTATCAAACGATTCATCCAATTTTATATTCTGAAATTTCCGCTTATTTTCTGCATTTTGCTTTTGACTTTTGGCAACCATTTTATCCCATTTTATCAGTTCATCAAAACCTTTATTTAGCTTTTCCAATTCTTCATCCATTGACAGCAAACGTCTTTTTCCACTCTCTGAATCATCGCATACATACACTTCTCTTGTTCCATTCCTATATCCTTCTACAATTTTTTGATACATAGTAGAATAGGCATATGCAGCTCCCATTCCAATATCATCGAAACCATACCCATTTTTACTTTCACGGATACTTTTTAAATATTTAGCATTTTCATCCCATAATTCTCGAAGATAATCATTTGACCAAACAGTTTTAGGCACCGTTTCTCTGATATAATTTGCGTAACTAGCGTCTAAGGCAAAACTATCATGTATATATGTGTTTTCCTGATTTTCCCCATCGACTTCATCTGAATGTCCTATCTTCCGGCATACGTCCTTGCCGGATGTTACGGTCATTTTTTCTTGCGATTCATTTGCCTTATGCTTTTTATGAGAAAACCCTATAGTTTTCATATAATCGCCTTTTTGATGACCGTACAATGAAGATACGGTATTCTGACCAAAACCGATGTGCATACTTCTATTCCTCCAATCAGTTTATCTGAATTGTACCATCTACTATCACAAACTGTACGTTTAACTCAGACATAATATCTTTGTGCTGTGTCCGGTTATATGCTAAAATTTCCCAGATATCGCTTGCGTAATCCTGATAGGTCAGATTCCCGCCCGGATTTAACTGAATTTTCAACGCCTAATCCCATATTAACTCCTTTCCACGGTTCTTCTGTCAGTCAGAACCGTACCTGCTCTCTCCATCCGAAGCCCAAGTAGTAACCTTTAATTGATTTATTGGATATAGAAATTGATACTATGCATATGTATCAAAACCTACCTTATTTTTAGTTGTCGCTTCTATAGCAATCATATTTTCTGTTTTTTTATCTTCTTTTTCTTTATCCTCTTTCATTCTCTCCAGCCATTTGTCAATTTCTGAATCCGTACCAGTCTCTCCAAAAATGCCACAGGTTGTCATTTCGGTTCCATTATTCGTAAACTTAAACTCCACTGATATCAGTTTACTACCATGACTTATTGCCGCCTTCTGTGCATTTCGTATAACATCTGGCATAATTGCTAAATTTTCCTCAAGCCATTTCGCAGTTTTTTCATCTCCACATGCCTTTTGCATTACACTTCTGTCAATCAATACAGAAGCATTTTTGCATGGAGTCAAACATTTATACTTGTTAGTCAAATACTTTGAATAGTCTGATACATTTTTAAACTTATTGGCTGAATTCATAGTGTATCCTGCATAATAATTCTTTTCACTATTCTTTGATGGCTTTACATTTTCATTTTTTACATTTCCGTATGTGTATGTATTGGCATACGATGATACTCCATTAATTCCCATACTGCATCTCTCCTTTCTATTTAGCCTTGATTTTTTATTTGCAGGCTATTGGGTTTTGTTCGATACGCTTACTGCCATTGTAAAATTTGCCTCATAAGAAGCTACTGCCTGACTTATTGTGACAGTCTTAGCAAACGAACTACTCTCAGCCACCAATCGAGTTCTGGCATCCTGAGCGGATAACCTTTTATTTTGCGCATATTCTTCATAAGCTGTTCTTTCTCGTCCCTTGTTTTTTCTCCTTTTCCTGCCGTTTTCCCACGCTTTTTCGCTCCGTTTTCTCCGGCCTGCGGTGTAATGTGATGACACATGGTGTAATGTGTGTCCTAACATATTGCAAATCAATTATTTATCAATTTTTCTCCTATATATTTGCGGTGACAACATGAGTTATCAACACTAAAAATCAAAAATTATGGCAAAGAAAAATGCAAGGGAAGAACCCCCGAAACCGCAGGTCTCCGAAAACGAGCAGATGAGTGACATCGTGTTCATCCTTGACAAGATGGAACTGATTCTGGAAGCGGTGTCGCAAATCGGACAGGACGGAAAATTCAACACGGTAGCCGCCGACAGGCAGAACCGGAACTCCTTCCTGAAGATTGACCGCTATGCAGACGCCTTCGAGAACTTCATCAAGAACTTCTGGAGCCAGCTGAAAGACCCGACACGCTTCGGAATCCTCTCCGTCAAGGAAGACAGGCTGGACGACCCTGACGTGCAGCAGGCCATCGAGGATATTGCCGCAGGAAAAAAGACAAAAGCCGTGGAAGAATTTCTCAAGCAGTACGAGATTGTCCCGCGCAACAAGGAAAACCAAAGTATCAACCCCCAAAATCAAGAAAAAATGGCAAAGAAAAATGAAACCCAGCAGGCTGCCGCAGCCGACAGCCAGCCGCAGAACCAGTCCCCCCAGTACCGTTACAACGAGTCCATGATCAACTGGGAACAGCTCAAGAATTTCGGAATCTCCCGTGAATACCTCCAGGAACGCGGACTGCTCGAACAGATGCTCAAGGGCTACAAGACCAACCAGGTCGTGCCCATAAGCATGAACTTCGGCTCGGCCGTACTGAGAACGGACGCACGTCTGTCCTTCCAGCAGTCCATGGCGGGCGAAGTGGTGCTCGGCATCCACGGTATCCGGCAGAAACCCGACCTTGACCGACCGTACTTCGGACACATCTTCTCCGACGAGGACAAGAAGAACCTGCTCGAAACGGGCAACATGGGGCGTGTCGTGGAACTGAAAGGACGCAACGGGGAATATATCCCATCCTTCATCAGCATCGACAAGCTGACCAACGAGGTGGTCGCCATGAAAGCGGAGAATGCTTTCATCCCGAGGGAAATCAAGGGAGTGGAACTGACAGAGCAGGAGCAGAATGACCTGCGTGAAGGCAAGAAGGTCTATGTAGAGGGCATGATCGCCAAATCCGGCAACGAGTTCAACGCCTTCATTCAGGTGAATGCCGAACGCAGGGGTGTCGAGTTCATTTTCGAGAACGACAAGCTCTTCAACCGCCAGACACTCGGGGGCGTGGAACTGACACAGAAACAGATTGAGGACCTGAACGCTGGAAAAGCCATCTTCGTGGAGGGAATGCAGCGCAAGGACGGCGAGGTGTTCTCCTCCTACGTGAAGTTGGACGAGGCGACAGGCCGCCCGTCCTACACCCGCTATAATCCGGACTCTCCGGAAGGCGCACGCGAAATCTATATTCCCAACGAAATCAACGGGGTGAAGATTACGGCGGAGGAACAGCAGCAGCTCCGTGACGGCAAGGTGATTTTCCTCAATGACATGGTGAACCGCAAGGGAGAGGAATTCTCCTCCTTCATCAAGGCCGACCTGGAAACGGGACGCCTGAGCTACTCCCGTACGCCGGACGGCTTCGAGCAGCGCGAGGATTTCAAGATTCCACCCAAGGTATGGGACGTGGAACTGACCAGACAGCAGCGTGCGGACCTGCAGAGCGGAAAGGCCGTGCTGGTGGAAGGCATCAAGGGATATGACGGGAAGACCATCTCGCAGTACGTCAAGGCGAACTTCAACCAGGGGCGTCTGGACTTCTACAACGAGAATCCTGACCGCAAGCGTGATGCCTCGCAGCGCAATGTGGTGGCCAACAGCCAGCGACAGGAACAGGGAAACCGCAAGTCAAAAGGTGCGAGCATTGCCTGACAACAGGTTACTGAAAAATGAATGTTGAATCAAAAAAAGAAAGAAATATGAAAAAGGAAAACGGAAACGACATGCCTTTCAAGGCTGATGAAGTGAACTGGGACGAACTCTCCGGTATCGGTATCATGAAGGACGAGCTGGAACTCTCCGGCGAAATGGACACCCTCCTCAGGGGAGAGAAAACGAAAGTGATGTCCCTGAGCCTCGTGCTCCTCGGCGTGGACGTGGTGATGGACGCCACGCTCCAACTGGTCCGTAAGGGCGAGTCCCCGCTACTGGAAATCCAGGGAGTGACACCGCTGGGCAAATAATCTGGGAGCAATTATCAAGTAAACCGATGTCTTACCGCCGTTTCCTGTCTTCCGCATGGAAAACGGGAAACGGCTTAATTTTTATCTTACAATATGATAGCAATCATCGCAGAAAAGCCGAGTGTAGGCATGGACATTGCCCGTGTAGTCGGGGCTGATACAAGAAATGACGGCTACTGTTCCGGTAACGGATATATGGTGACCTGGGCACTGGGACACCTCGTGTCACTGGCCATACCGGACACTTATGGTTATACGAAAACGGCGGAGGAGGACTTGCCGATGCTGCCGGACCCGTTCCGCCTGGTCTCCCGACAGATGCGCACGGACAGGGGAATGGTTACGGACATCGCCGCCTCGAAACAGCTGAAAGTCATAGAAAGCGTGTTCAACCGCTGTGACAGCATCGTCGTGGCTACCGATGCCGGTCGTGAAGGGGAACTTATCTTCCGCTGGATATACGACTTTCTGGGCTGCACGAAACCGTTCAGACGCCTGTGGATCTCCTCGCTTACTGACGAGGCCATACGAAAAGGTCTGGAGGAACTGAAGGACGGCTCGGAATACGACAGCCTGTATACCGCCGCCGACAGCCGCGCGAAGGCAGACTGGCTGGTGGGCATGAACGCCAGCCGTGCCCTGGCCATCGTTTCCGGCTCGTCCAACAACTCGATCGGACGGGTGCAGACTCCGACGCTCGCCATGATATGCAGCCGCTACAGGGAGAACCGCAGTTTCGTATCCACACCATACTGGCAGCTGCATGTCACCCTCAATGGCGGCACGTCACACCGCCGCTTCTTCCATCCCGCGACCTTTGACGACAGGCAGAAGGCGGAAGCCGCCTACCGCAGTCTCTCTCCCGATTCTTCGGCGACGGTCACGAAGGTGGAGCGCAGGAAAAGCCTGCAACAGCCGCCGTTGCTCTACGACCTAACGGCACTCCAGAAGGACTGCAACGTGCACCTCGACCTGCCCGCAGCAAAGACGCTGGACATCGCCCAGTCGCTCTACGAGAAGAAGCTCATTTCCTACCCGAGAACGGGAAGCCGGTATATCCCGCACGATGTGATGGCCTGCGTGCCCGGTCTGTTGGAAAGGATAATGGCCATGCCCGAATTCGCCACAAGTGCCGGAATCCTTGACTTTGCGCGTCTCAACACCCGTAGCGTGGACGACCGTAAAGTGACGGACCACCATGCTCTCATCACGACCGGCATCGCACCCGAAGGGCTTTCCGAAGCGGAGGAGGCCGTCTATACGCTGATAGCCGGACGTATGCTGGAGGCGTTCTCGCCCTGCTGCGAGAAGGAACTGATTCTTATGGAATGTCGCCTGGACAACATGGATTTCCGCTCGAAAAGTTCCCTTGTCGTCAGTCCGGGATGGCGCGGCATCTTCTGCAGGAAAGAGGACAGGCAGGACGACGAGCCGGAAACCGACGAGGGTACGGCCGTATTTGCCGAAGGGGACACGGTTCCTGTTTCAGGATTCGGACTGTCCCAGAAGAAGACCGTGCCCAGACCGCCCTATACCGAGGCCACGCTGCTGGCAGCAATGGAGACCTGCGGCAGGGAGATAGCCGACGAACAGGCACGCGAGGCCGTGAAGGAGCTGGGCATCGGCACGCCCGCCACAAGAGCCGCCATCATCACCACACTGTTCAAACGTGACTATATCGCCCGCTCCGGCAAGAGCATCGTCCCCACGGAAAAGGGACTTCATATCTACGATGCGGTGAAGGACATGCTCGTGGCGGATGTTTCCCTGACAGGAAGCTGGGAGAAGACCCTGCTCCAGATAGAGCGGCACACGCTCGGACCGGACACGTTCATGGCATCCATCACGGACTACACCCGCAAGGCTACCCGTGAAATCCTGAACCTCAGCCTTCCGGCGGCAGCCGCCCGCACATTCACCTGTCCCAAATGCAAGACCGGACACATTATCGTCAGGGAAAAGAGTGCCCGTTGCGACAATAAAGGGTGCGGACTGACCGTGTACCGCAGATTCCTGAACAAGGAACTGACGGACCAGCATCTGGAACAGCTTTTCTCCTCCGGTTCCACACGCCTTATCAAGGGATTCAAGGGAAAGAAGGGCGTGGCTTTCGACGCTTCGGTCACCTTTGACGCCGGGTTCACCCTGACACTCTCGTTCCCCAAAAACGGGAACGGCAGGAAAAGGAAATGATGAAGCCATCCCAATTCGCGGGGCAAAGGTCGCAGCCCGCCCGTTTCCACCGGCAAGGTCAGGCCTTACGGTTTCTGGGAAAAATCATCCTCGCCAGAGGCTCCGGTATTTTTCCCGAAAACCTTGCCTGTGGAGGCGGACTGCAAGAAAGCCCCTGAAACCGGGAATGGCATTCCCGCCAAACAAATGAAGATTATGAAAGCAAAAGAACGTATCAGAAAGATAGCGGACAGCAGATGGGCAAGGACACTCGCGCTGGCCGTAACAGCAGCCATCATATTCAGCTGGCTCTATTCCCACGGTATATCGCCTGTATGGACTGCCGTGGCCATCATCTGTTTCAGGGGACTCTTCAGGTTCCTCTACCGTATAGCCTGTTTTCTCGTGGCATTGGCAATCATTCTGTGCATACTGAGTTTTCTGGTCTTCTGAAATCTGACGATATGGAACATGCACGGAATTTATCATTGCAGCATAAGGGAGCTGTCCGGGAGCGGGCGGCTCTTTTTGTATCCGTCACAGCCGGAAATGACACGGAAAGAAAAGGGAATGGACGGAAAACACAGACATTGGCAAACCGAGAACTACAGGGCAAAGTTGGCAAACGCTTCTTGTCGGACGGCAAGGTCAGGCCGCAAGCGGTTTCGGAAAAAATCATCCTCGCTGCGCTCCGGTATTTTTCCCGAAAACCCTGCCTTTCCGGAAGCATTTGCCGTTGGGCCCTTGTAGTTCAACGGGCTGCCAAAGCCCGGGTATTCACAGTTAAAAATTAAAGAATATGCAACAAGCGATCATCACAAGACAGTCACCAGCTCCGATAGGGATGCCCGTGACAAGAAGACCGAAAGTACACGTCCCGCAACCGGCAATCAAGCTGCCGCCAAGGGGAACCACAGGTCCCGTTCACATCTCAAAGCTGCTGAACCCCGTTCTGGAAATATGCAGACATCCGGATAGGAACAGGCTGCTGGCTGAATTATTCAGCGAATATTGAAACACATCGTCTAATCATTTAATATCTGAAATTATGTTTTTTACAGCAATCCACCAGATGATGACGGAAAGCGTGGACCTCACGATCGTCATCCGCAAGACAAACGGACAACTGACCGTTTCCACATTGCCCAAATCGAACGGACTCAAGGACGAGGCCCAGAACCACATCGTGCCGCTGACTGTCACGGGCACACCGCAGGAACTTGACACAGGATTCCTGCAGGCAGTCACAAGACCGATACAGAAAGCGTGCGGGCTGATCTCCAACATGGCACAGTTTGAGGCACAGGCGGACAAGGCCGCCGCCAGCAGCAAGGCCGCCAAGGAAGCGAAATCCAAGGAGACGAAGGAAGAACGCGAGAAACGGGAGAAGTACGAGAAACTGATGAAGAAGGCGGAAGAACTGACAGCCGCCAGGAACCATCGGGAAGCCGTCAGCGTGCTTACACAGGCGAAAGCACACGCGAATGCCGCCCAGTTGAAGGAAATCGAGGAGAAGATAAAGGCAGCCGACACGGAAATGAACCGGGGAAGCCTCTTCGACCTGATGGAACAGGAGGCACAGCCGGAACCTTCGGTACAGCAGCAACAGCCACACTCCCAACAGCCGGTATACACACAGACACCGGTACAGAGAAATCCGCAACCGCAACGTCCGCAACAGCCGGTACCGCAGAGACCACAACAGGCATACACGCAGCATCCGCAACAGCCAGGAATATGGCCACCGCAACAACAGCCGCCACAGCCGCAAGCAAGACCGCAGATACAGCCGCACGCGCAATACGTACAGCTGACAGGCGGACAGCAGCCTTCCCAACCTCAATATCCGCCGCAGCCTGAAATTCAGGACTGGCAGGAAGAACGGTTCATGCAGGAGGACGAACAGCAACCGTACCTCTCCGATCAGGAACACCCCGCATACAGTGAGAAGGACTACGAGGAATACATCGATTTCCCGCAGTCCATGCTGGAACCCAAGTATTCACCTTATCAGACAGTTTAAGACATGGCACTCGAAATTAAAGGAATGACACGCTCATTCAGATTCAAGAAAGGAACAGAGTATATTACTCTTCAGGACCCGGATCCGAACATCTCGCCGGACATGGTCATGAACTACTATTCGAACATGTACCCGGAACTGACGACGGCTACCGTTCACGGACCGGTCATCAGGGAGGACATGACAGAATATGAGTTCAAGACAACTATCGGAACAAAAGGATAAAGGATATGGCAAAGGACTACAGAAAAAAGAAGAAATCATGTGTACCATTGGACGGATATCAGGCGGAACAGCTCGCGAGACTTATCATTGCGGAAACCGAAAGGAAGGTGCATTACGGCACGGAAAGGAAGAAACGGATTGCGGCACCCAGCGGTGCCGTAATTCTTTTCTGAACACCACATTCACGCCGATGCCTCCGCCGGAACTGTTCTCGGAAAGTCCTGACGGAAAGCCGTGCAACCTGATCACGCGGGAAAACTACGAGTACCTGCGTGATTCCTTTTTCAGATATGCGAGTCTTATGAAAAAGGAAGCGGTACATGCACCGGGACTCACAATGGCGGAAGGAATAACGAGACTGCATGATGAAATGAGCGACCTTGTCGGCAATGACATGAATGTAAACATCGAGCAGGATGGGGAAAGACTCATTTTCCGTCTCTGGAAATGCCACAGATGGGGAGAACTTACGCTGTATTACTTCCCTGTGAAATTTGTGGAAAATCTCGGGCCGGAACTGAGACGCATATCTGTCACCTTCATCCACAACCTGATGCAGGCAAACGGAATTGACACCATACTGGACGAGGATGACACGGAATATGCGCTTACCTGGCTGGCTGAAGAGAATGACGACGAACAGGACGACAGGAAAAAACGGCTGAAACTGCTGCATTCATACGAGAAAGGCAGGATACACAGTCTGCTCAGGAGAGTGGAACGGAAATCCTACTACAAGGACCTGCCGAAGGCAATCGGACGGTATAAGCCGGCGAACGGATACGAACAGTCCCTGCTCTCCGCCATGAAGGAAGGTCTGGAATTCCTCTCGCCTGAACGCGGCATCATGGAATACGGCTACGACCCGTTTTATGAAGAGGAACCGGACTACCTGCCCATGTATCTCAACAGGCAGATAAGGGTCATCTATGACTGCAATGATCCCGTGACGGACAACCTCGTGGACTACTACAACTCCTACAGCCGGGAGACATACGACATCATTCCGGTCACCACCTGTGACCTGTCTCCGGAAACGGAGGAACTGTTCCGCATGGACGACTACCCGGAACGCTTCTTCAAATGGGCGGAAAAATTTATCAACATCACAATATAAACCAATCTGAAAGCATATGATAGACAGCAACGAACTGACCAGAAAGATCAAGACACCGCTCAACCCCAGGGCGGCACTGATAGCCTATGCCTCGGAAGGGGACAAGAACTTCTTCCTTGAAATCCGGGGTATTGACGACCGGGGAAACATGACGGAAGGAAGACCGGTGACACTGGAATTCATGAACACCCTCGTGAAGGAATACTCGGAAAGACACGGTACCACTCCATACGGGAAGATACCCGACAACCTGCTGTATTGCGACTCGCGCAAGGGCAGCGAAAGATACGTGTGGTACAATCCACCGCACAAGCGGATGATGTTCTTCAGCACCGCACTCAAAATAGAAAACGCGGAATATTACCTGCCGGGAGTAATCTACGAGGCCGGAGAGCACGGAATGAGAATCTATGCCTACAAGGGGAACGTTCCCAGACCGGATACCGTACTGTATGCCGCACCGTTCTTCAACGTGACAGGTTCCAGCGTATGTCTGGGAAACGCCAGGATAGAGCTGCCGAAGGACCTGACCTATGAAAAGCTGCTGCAGTACTGGGAACGGAAATTCTGGCTGACGGAATTCACCCACCTGGGAGGGAACGGGAACCCGACAAGGTCAAACCTCGTGCTGGTGGCAAAGGCGGCACGGGACAGGGACTTCAACCTCGACGAACTGAAACAACTGAACAACATGAAACTTAAAGACATACTGAAATGAAAAGAGTACACTACATCGACAACTATCTCATAAACCCGCAGCATCCGGTAACGGTAAACCTTATCGGAGCGGGAGGAACAGGCTCACAGGTGCTTACCTGCCTGGCCAGGCTTGACACGGCACTGAGGGGACTCGGACATCCCGGACTGTTCGTGACACTGTATGATTCCGACATCGTGACGGAAGCCAACATCGGGCGGCAGCTCTTCAGCCCTTCGGACATCGGACTGAACAAGGCGCAGTGCCTCGTCACACGCATGAACAACTTCTTCGGCAACGACTGGAAGGCGGTACCGGACATCTATCCGGCAGCCCTGAAGGACGCCAGACGGGATAATCTGGCCAACATAATGATTACCTGCACGGACAACATAAAGTCCCGTCTCGACCTCTGGAACATACTGAAAGCCGTGCCGGTTTCGGAATACAGAAGCCACGAAACACCACTGTACTGGATGGACTTCGGCAACATGCAGAATACGGGACAGGTCATCCTCGGAACCGTACCTAAGAAAATCAGACAGCCGGCATCCAAGCTGTACGAAACGGTGGAATCGCTGAAGGTGATCACACGATATGTCAAATACGCAAGAGTGAAGGAAAAGGATTCCGGACCGAGCTGTTCGCTGGCGGAGGCTCTGGAGAAACAGGACCTGTTCATCAACTCCACACTGGCACAGCTCGGCTGCAACATCCTGTGGAAAATGTTCCGCAACGGTATGATCGAGCATCACGGGCTGTACCTGAATCTCTCCACCATGAAAGTGAATCCGATAACTGTATAATATCAAAGCGTTTCCGTATGATTAAAATATAAAAAAGAACTCAGGAAAATAATCCTGAAAACCAATATTTTTCGTAACTTTGTATCAAAATCAAATAAGCATAACAATGGAACCATCTATATACAGTTTTTCACTTTGTGCCGCACTGCCGTTGATGTTATTCTTCGGCTTTTATTTTTTGTTTGCAAAGACTCCTGAAAAGAAAATTTTCAAGAAT
>ENA-UEQR01001164-UEQR01001164.1-human-gut-metagenome-genome-assembly--contig:-NODE-1164-length-15099-cov-8.378911_pt1 | contig 15099 bp, 10 predicted proteins | sample MGYA00242944_ERZ507941 | MGnify/ENA primary metagenome ERZ507941 (study PRJEB26167, sample SAMN06115398) | human gut metagenome | host: Homo sapiens | place: China:Chongqing | collected 2016-06-23...
TTCTAATATTTATAATTTTTAGTTAATTAAATTCCATTGCAAAATTAAGCATAAATGTTCTAACTATGGCATTTTCGCTCTAAAATTATCTTATAAATTATGGTTTTATTAACTAATATCCATGCTAAATGTCTCAAACAGATTATATTGTAATGTCGACCTTGCAATATCGACAAACAATAAAATGCAGATGAAAAACAAAAAAAATGCTGCCGAAGTTTTTCTCTTTCAAAGAAATGACCTATCTTTGCAATCCAAAATTGAACCATTACACATTGTTGTTACCAAAACAGTAAAATAATAACAATAAAAACATATATAGAAATGAAAAAAGGTCTTCATCCAGAAAACTATCGTCCCGTTGTGTTCAAAGATATGTCAAACGGTGATATGTTCTTGTCTCGGTCAACTGTGGCAACTAAAGAAACCATCGAATTCGAAGGTGAAACTTATCCGCTTTTGAAAATTGAAATCTCTAGCACATCACACCCCTTCTACACCGGTAAATCTAAATTGGTGGATACAGCAGGTCGTGTTGATAAGTTCATGAGCCGTTATGGTAACCGCATGAATAGGAGGAAAGAAAATGTTTGCAAAGATTGAAATTAGTGGAACAATAGAAATTGCCTTTGCCGTCCGTAAAATATAACAAACCGCACAGCCGTTCAAACGCCCCCTGTTCAATCAGTTCCTGTACCCATTCATACACAATCGGCTCCTTTTTTATATAAACAGCCAGCTTTTCTCTTTCTGATTTTGCCAGATAATCAGGAGTGGTATAGGCAATACTTAAAACTGCACTGTCCGGTGAGAGTGTAGCTTTCAGAAGTTCCATATCAGCCTTCTCACGCAACAAAAGAAAATCTTCCTTCAAAGAATCAACAGGAAGATAAAATGCTTCAACCGATGGCAACTTCATATAATCCTGCTTAGGGAGTTCCTGCCACTGAGTGGAAAAGAAGCGTATCTCACTATCACAAGCGGATGCACACACTGTATTCACCATACATACGATTTTCACCGAATCATTCAATGGTAGCAATTTCATTTCCATACTGCTTTTTGAAGTCGTTTGCAGGTACAGATAATCATCTGTCAGCTTCTTCAGTTCTGTCGGCTGACCGAACCGGTTTTTTACTTCCGCTTTCATGTTACTGGCAAGAAAATCAATACAATCTTCCCGGTTCACCTTTGTGAGCAATGGTGCAATAGAATCCGGCATCGACACAAACAACGCCTTCATATCCTGTGCCTGCACACCAACCACACTTGCTATACCAATCAATATACTTATCAGTTTTTTCATATTATCATCTTTCATTAAGCGCCCAAAGATACATATTTTCTCTCCTATTTGTCAACCATATAAGATTTTTTTCTACTTTTGTGCAATTGATAACCAACTAAACATGAAAGATACTATGTATTTACATCCGGAAATGGAGACGTTGACACGTCCCGAAATCGAGAAGCTGCAACTGGAACGCCTACAAAAAACCGTCCGTCATTGCATGAACTCTCCTTTTTATAAAAAACGTTTTGAAGATAACCACCTGAAACCCGAAGATATCCGCTCATTAAATGATTTACGCAAAATCCCTTTTACCACCAAACAAGACTTACGCGATACTTACCCCTTCGGAATGGCTGCCGTTCCTTTGGAGAAGGCAGTCCGTTTGCATTCATCCAGTGGCACAACCGGTAATCCGACTGTGATTCTTCACACACAGAAAGACCTTGACGAATGGGCCAACGCCGTTGCACGATGCCTCTACATGGTAGGCTTGCGCCCCGGTGATATCTTCCAAAACTCTTCCGGCTACGGAATGTTTACCGGCGGACTCGGTTTTCAATACGGAGCGGAACGCATGGGAATGCTTACCGTTCCCGCTGCTGCCGGAAACACCAAAAGACAATTGAAGTTCATCACCGATTTCGGAACCACCGCCTTGCATGCCATCCCCAGTTATGCTGCCCGCCTCTATGAAGTAATGGAAGAAATGGGCATTGATCCTCGTCGGGACACCAAGCTCAAAACATTAATCATCGGAGCAGAGCCTCATTCGGAAGAACAACGCCGCCGCATCGAAGATATGTTGGGAGTCAAAGCATATAATTCCTTCGGAATGTCTGAAATGTGTGGTCCCGGCGTAGCTTTTGAATGCCGGGAGCAAAATGGCCTGCACATTTGGGAAGATTACTATATCGTTGAAATCATCAATCCCGACACGCTGGAGCCTGTGCCCGACGGCGAAGTAGGCGAACTGGTGCTGACCACCATCAACCGCGAAGCGATGCCGATGTTGAGATACCGCACCCGCGACCTCACCCGCATTCTTCCGGGGGAATGTCCGTGCGGACGCCATCATAAACGCCTGGACAGAATGAAAGGCCGCAGTGATGACATGATTATCCTGAAAGGGGTAAATATCTTCCCGATACAAATCGAAACTGTATTGTTGCAGTTTAAAGAGTTGGGCAGCGACTACCTGATTACACTCGAAACAATGGAGTCGAACGATGAGATGACCATCGAAGTGGAACTCAGCCAGTTATTTACCGATGACTATGCCCGCCTGCAAGCCCTTACCCGCGAGATTACACGACAGCTGAAAGACGAGATACTGGTTACTCCGCGAGTAAAACTTGTTCCAAAAGGCTCTTTACCCAAGTCGGAAGGCAAGGCTGTGAGAGTGAAAGACTTACGTAAAACTTTTTAAAAGATAAAATTATGACCGTCCAACAATTATCTGTCTTCATTGAAAACAAAGCGGGGACATTACTTAAAGTTCTGGAGTTATTGAAAGAAGCCAAGATTCAACTGATAGCTTCGACTATTGCAGATACGGTAGAATATGGAATTTATCGTATTATTTGTTCCGAACCGATGCGAGCTTATAACACGCTAAAAGAAGCCAATATATCGGTTGCCCTTTCGGATGTATTTGCCCTGACACTGGACAACCAGGTAGGTCGTGCTGCGGATGCAATTAAGATTTTCAGTGATGCCAAAATCGGTATTACCTATATGTATTCTTTCTTGTTGGGAGATAAAGGCATCCTGATTTTCCGAACAGATAATCCCGACCGCGCCAGAGAAGTAATTATCCTGAATAACCTCTCTTTCGTGGCAGACAAGGATTTATCGTCGCTGATTTAACAAGAGCTCGCGCAAGAAACGTGACAATCCTCTCATTTTGTCATCGCCGGTGAAGAATCTGAATACATCTGCTTTGTGTTATCAGATTCTTCACTGATGTTCAGAATGGCAATGGTCCGGAATAAACAATGGCCCGGAGTAATGAGAAGCTTATCCTCTGCGCTTTAAAAAATCGGTAGGACTTTCACCAAAATATTCCTTATAACATTTTGTAAAATAGGAAGGCGAAGTAAAACCAACCTCATACGTTATTTCTGAAATAGTTTTTTCCGAAGAAGCAAGTAAAGAAGCAGCCTTCTTTAAACGGGCGATGCGCAACAGCTCCACCGGAGAATAATTAGTCAACGCTTTTATCTTGCGATAGAGTTGCACGCGGCTCATACCCATTTTGCTGCCCAACTCCTCCACGCTCAACTCCGAATCCGACATATTCTCTTCAATCAACCGACGGAAACGGTCTGCAAATCCTTTATCAATCTCACTGACCGGTTCTTTTGACAGAGTCGTTTTATCGCCAAAGAACTGCCGTAAACGATGGTGGTTTGCTATCAGATTACGGAGACGTGCCAATAACAACTTGGAATTGAACGGCTTGGCAATATATGAATCCGCCCCACATTCAAATCCGGCTATCCGCTGCTCGTCCAAAGAACAAGCCGTAAGTAACATCACCGGAATATGGGAAGTCTGCAATTCCGACTTCAATTGTCTGCAACACTCCAGTCCATCCATCACCGGCATCATCACATCACAGATAATAACATCCGGTACATACTTCATGGCCATTTTTACTCCCGTATGACCGTCCGGAGCCTCTATCACTACGTACTCATCTCTAAGCAACGACTTCACATAACTACGCACATCGGCATTGTCGTCAATCACCAAGACACACGCCTTGCTTTCATCCGGTTTCACCTCTTCCGTTTCTGCCTCCGACAGTTCTTCCACTACCGACCGGGACGGAATACCAATGCCTTCCGACTCTTTTCTTTCTATCTCTGTGGCAGACCACCTGTTGACAGGGATATCTATTGTAAACACCGTTCCCTTTCCCTCCATGCTATCCACGGCAATCGTTCCTCCGTGCAATTCCACAAAAGCCTTTGTCAACGCCAGTCCGATGCCCGAGCCGGCATGATTCACATCAATCTGATAGAACCGGTCAAAGATATGCCGGATATGTTGGACTGAGATACCCGAACCACTGTCACTGACCACCAGCCGCGCATACTCTTTTCCATCGGCTTGAGCAATAGCAGACAATGTCACCACAATGCTCCCATTTTCGGGAGTAAATTTAAAGGCATTGGAAAGCACATTAAAATAAATACGTTCCATCTTCTCGGCATCAAGCGCCATCTTATAATCCGCCTGTCCATTTTCCACATCCAATATAAAATGAATATGCTTCTTGAGCGCCAACGCACGAAATGCCCCACTCCACTCCTGCAACTGAGCACGCAAATCAATATTGGATAGAACCAATTCCAATTTTCCATTCTCATACTTGCGGAAATCCAATATCTGATTGACCAGCCTCAACAATATAGTCACATTTTTATGCACCATCTGCAACAAAGACCGTTGCCGGGATGTCAGCGCTTCATCTTCCAATAACTGTTCCACCGGAGCAGCAACCAATGTAAGCGGGGTACGAAAATCATGAGATACATTCGTAAAGAACACCAATTTGGCATGAGTAGCTTCTTCCAATTGTTTAGAAAGGCTGATGAGTTGGTCACGCTGCTCTTCCAACTTTTTCTTTTGGGAAGAAAGCTCAGCATTCATCCGGTTCTTCATCCAATAAGCACGTACAATAATGCCCAACAATGCCGCAAACAGAATCAGAATAACCAGACAAGCATACAAAAACATAGTCTGCGCCGAATAACGCGACCAGAATTCATCAATCTGCCCGTTCAGTTTCTCTATCTTGCCGTCTTGTTCCAAAATATGGTCGGTCTGCAACTGCATCACGCGGGCATTGGTTTTATCCACCAATGCCGTAGAAAGTATATTTTCTTTTTCAAAAGGTCTTTTCTCCAAAATGTTCATCGCAATCTGCATCACCTTATCGCCACCGGTAGGATAAATAAAAGTAGCATCCAACACACCGCTTATCACCTGCTCCAATCCATAATCTTTTCCGGGCAGTGCATCCACTCCCACAAAAAGCATTTCTTTTTCTCTTCCCTGCTGCCTGGCAGCCAGATAAGCACCGATAGCCATACGGTCATTCTGTGCAAACAGCAAATCAATATCTTTGTGAACACGTAAAACAGAATCCACCTTTTCGCCGGCCTGACTCTGTAACCAGCCGCCATCCACACTTCCAACTCTCTTTATATTCGGAATCCCGGCCAATGCATCTATCAATCCCCTATGCCTCTCCATGGCAGGTGTAGAGCCTTGCAGTCCTGTCACCTCAAAAATATTCCCCTTTCCATTCAAACGGCTGACAATGTAATGTCCCACATCACTGCCGATCTTATAATTATCCGCCCCGACAAAAGCCGTATAGTTGTCCGATAATATCTTACGGTCTACCACCACTACCGGAATTCCTTTCTTTATCGCCTTTTCGACCGATGGAGTAATAGCCGCCGCCTCATTGGGAGCGACGATTAACAAATCAACCTTCCGGTCAATAAAATAATTGATATCATTTATCTGATATTGGTTATTGTCTTTTGCCGTACGAAATTCCACCTGCACACCGTCGTAGAAAAGTGCTTCACGCTGCATTTCTTTATTCATCTTATGCCGCCATTCATCATCGCTGCATTGGGACACGCCGATGTGATAACGTGTATTCGTTCCGTCACACGAGGAAACAAGCGCTGCCAGGCAAAGCAGGAAATAGAGAAGACCGTTTTTCATATTCACAGATGTATTATGGAAACAAAGATAAAAGGAGAAGAGAAATAATACAAGAATTTGGAAAGAAAAGAAAAAGAGAATGTGTCAAAACCCAAATGACCTATCACTTCGTTCAGAATGATAGCATTATCTACGTTTTGACACATTTACATTTGCAATACCCAACAGCAGCTTTGGCCCTCGGGCAACTGCCGGCAAATAGTCGGGCAAGTGTGTTTTTACATCAGCCGTTCCTTCAAGCGGACAGGCAATTCCGGCATAGCCCCATTCTGCGTACACACGTATGCAGAAACCTCTACCGCCAACTTATGTGCTTCCGCCACCGGCTTGCCTTTCAAGATAGCAGCCACAAAGGTAGCAGTGAACGAGTCTCCCGCACCCACCGTGTCTGCCACCTCCACCTTGGGTGTCTCCACAAAGGAAATCTCACCCGGAGTAAACACATAACTTCCATTCACCCCACAAGTCAGAATCAACATCTTCAAGTTGTACTTGGCGAGCAAAATCCAGCACTTGTCCTGCAAGTCGATGCCCGGATAACCAAACATACGGCTCACTGTCACCAGCTCTTCATCGTTAATTTTCAATATATTGCATCTTTTCATCGAATTGCAAAGAATTTCCTTCGTATAAAAGCCCTGACGCAGGTTCACATCAAAAATCTTGCACTGTCCCTCCCCGTCGGGCATAGCGTTCAGAAAGCTATTGATAGTCTCACGAGAAACCACACTGCGCTGTGCCAGCGAACCGAAGCATACCGAACGGGTCTTCTTTGCCAGTTCCTCCAATGCAGAAGTGAAAGGAATATTGTCCCATGCCACGTTCTCCTTTATATCATACATCGGCACGCCGTTCGGGTCCAGTTCCACTTGTACTGTCCCTGTAGGATAAGGTACTTTCTCAATCAGATAATTCAATTTCTTTGCATCAAAGTTCTTCAGTATCTCATTACCCAACTTGTCCTCTCCTACCGCACTGACTACGCGGCTGTCGAAACCGAATTGCGATACATGGTAAGCAAAGTTTGCCGGAGCACCACCTATTTTCTTTCCTTCGGGCAGCACATCCCATAGTGCCTCGCCCATTCCTACGATAATATCATTCATGGTTATTTCTTTATTTTTAAGGTATATATTAACAAATAAATCACGCCTACGGTCATTACCGCTACAGCTCCCGTCTGTCCCACCGCATCAGCGGCAACTCCCATTGCCAATGGAAATACCGTGCCGCCGAACAAGCCCATTATCATCAGACCGGACACTTCATTCTTCTTGTCGGGGGCGGCAAACAGGGCCTGCGAGAAGATAATGGAAAACACATTGGAGTTTCCAAAACCAATCATGGCGATGCAAATATAAATAATTGTTTCGGTATGGAACATAAACAATCCCGCCATAGCCAACAACATTAACACCACGCTGAAGGCAAAAAACAGTTTGGCAGAAGCTTTCCTCAAGATAAAAGCACCCAAGAAACAGCCAATCGTGCGGAATATAAAGTATAGGCTGGTGGCAAAGCCCGCCTCGGCAAGTGTCATTCCCAAACGCTCTATCAATATCTTCGGGGCAGTGGTATTGGTACCGACATCGATACCCACATGGCACATGATACCGATAAAAGAGAGCAAAATGAACGGTTTTCCCAGCAAAGCCAGACAAGCCTTGAAACCGGAAGCCTTGTCAGGCTGTTCCTCCTCAATGGGAGTAGAGCCCAATAAAACGATGGCAAGCACTGCAATCACCATATACATAGGAAACAACACTCTCCAACCCAGTCCGAAAGTGGGAATAGTCTGGGTGGCTCCCCACATGGCAATATAAGGAGCCAGAAAAGAAGCGATTGCTTTGACAAATTGACCGAAAGTAAGGGTACTTGCCAATTTATCCCCCGTTATAATATTGCTCAACAAAGGATTCAGAGAGGTCTGCATCAGTGCATTGCCAATGCCCAGCAAAGAGAAAGACAACAGCATGATGACATAACCATCGCCGAACACGGGAATCAGCAAAGAGGCAAAAGTCACAGCAAGGCTCAGAAGCACTGTCTTCTTACGGCCTATCTTATTCATCAATATTCCTGTGGGAACCGAGAAGATAAGGAACCAAAAGAAAACCAGCGACGGAAAGATATTGGCCTGCGCATCCGTCAGGTTCAAGTCGACCTTGACATAATTGGAAGCAATACCCACCAAGTCTACAAACCCCATGGCGAAGAAACAGAGCATCACCGGGATTAATTTGGCATATAGATTTTTATTGTTGTTCATGGTTTTATTATCTATTGTTTTTTCTGTACGTTGTTCTTATTCATTCACCGTAGGGGCAGATACATGGGTCCGCCCCTACGGGAACACCCGACCTAAAATCACAAGCCTAACTTATACACTGTGAAATCCGAAACTTTCATTTCCCCTCCTTCACTATAAAAACGAAGCGTGTCATAAGGTTCATTCGGAAAGACCAAATTAGTCATGGCTATGCGTCCGCCATCCACAAATATCTCGATAGAGCATTTATCCACAAAGACATTCAGATGATAAGTTTTGCCTTCGCACAAAGAGAGTGAAGCCCAAGTGCCCAGGGCAAAATCATTCTTATAGTTCACTGAAAGTTTCATGCGATGATTATCTGTCTCCTTCTCGTGCACATTAAATTTACTCGGTTCACCCAAGTCGGTAATTCCACTCTCTGTACGGTCCATCACCAGCCTGTTTTCTTTCATATCCAGATAAATATTCACTTTCTCACCCTTGCCGTTCAGCAACTCGAAGCCTGCCAACTGCGATGCCCCCGGAGTAATATCCATCGAAAGTTCATACGCTCCATCTGTGTTGGGAACCAATTCCTCCAACCGGCTCTCCCCATTCACAACCAGACTGCCCACCTCATGCTCATCTTTGCGCAAAGTCTCCGTTTCTTTCACCGCATCGGCAGCCATGTATATCTCTCCGTCCTTTGTATAAAGGCTCAATTCGCGAGGCAACGAATTGGCGCTGCGATATTGTTTGGTGGGAAGGATATTGGCATACTGCCAATTGCTCATCCAGGGCACGGCAATCGTGCGCTCTCCCGTATTCGAGAAGCAAACGGTAGCATAATGGTCCTTGCCATAGTCCAGCCATTTAGTCACTTCGGGTTTTGTGTCACATTTAAATTCCTTTCCGTCAAAGTCGCCGATAAAATACTGTGTAGCGCTACCGCCAAACATGCATCCCGGATTGATATTGACAATCAATGCCCACTTCATGCGGTTCTTATCACCGTCCACAGGCAACTGAATAAAATCGGGACACTCAAATTGGCTGGGCTGTACTCCGTAACCTTCACCGAAACCGCTCATAAACTCCCAGTCTTTCAAGTTCCGAGAAGAATAGAAACGCATCTCTTTGTCGGCAGATACCACCATCACCCATTTTTGGTCGGGTTCATACCAAAAGACCTTCGGGTCACGGAAGTCTTTCAATCCGTCAAAAGGAGTCAGAATGGGATTGTTCTCGTATTTGGTATAGGTACGTCCATTGTCGGTGCTGTATGCCATGCACTGAATCTGACCATTCTTGTCACTGGCCGAAGTATAGAAAGCAACCATTGTATTTTCACCGTAGCCTGCGCTGTTCTTTGTATCCACCACTGCACTCCCCGAGAAGATATGTCCCAGAGTATCCCTTGCAATGGCAGGGTCAAGATGCTCCCAATGCACCAAGTCCTTGCTCACGGAATGTCCCCAATGCATATTCCCCCATACCGAACCGTAAGGATTATACTGGAAATAAAGGTGATATTCACCGTCTTTATAAACCAGCCCGTTGGCGTCATTCATCCAGCCATAAAGCGGAGTGTGATGATAAACGGGACGGAATTTGTCTCTGTTGGTTGTATCAAAGGTATCTGCAACCTTAATGCTGTCCCAACAAAGGGCATCGGCTGCCACATTCTTCACAACAACGACAGCTTCAGCGGCTCCCTGCGGTAAAGCAAACGGAACATAATATTCAACACTGTCTGTAGCCAGACGAACATCCATATAAGTATCCGCCGGACTGCCGGTATCCAGTTTTACCTGTCCTTCATTGCTGCTTTCCTGAACGGGAAGCAACAGATACTTGGCGGGAGAAGCAATGCGTACAACGGTCATTGTATCTCCTTGATGCTCGAACACCGGATTATTTTTCTGTGACTGACAAGAAACCGTGCCTGCTGTAAAGGCTAAACCTAATGCAAGGTTCACTAAATTTGTTTTCATGGAATATATGGTATTAAAAGTTTTATTATTAAAATCAGAATGTAATTTTTGCTGCAAACTCTACGGTAAACGGACGGATGTAGCTTCCTGCCATCCATGCCCCGTTATAGGCGGCAGCATTTTCCTTATCCACCAGTTCCGCACCCGAGATGCTTCCTTTTGCCCCCGTCTGGTTGAGGAAGTTAATGACAGTTCCGCTGAGTGACAAGTGTTTGTTCACGTTCCAGTTGACACCGCCAAAGGTTTCCCAACGTCCGTTAAAGTAATAAGCGTTCTTAATATTGGCATACGTCTTGCTAAAATAACGAAAACTGGCCCATACCTTCAAATCTTTTGTAATATTATAACTCGGATCGAGTTCAATCAGCACCTTGGGTATTTCGGTCACAATATTGCCTGTAGCATTGATGCCCGAGGTGGTTCCGTCACCAAAAGTCACCTCCGTTTCATATTTCTTGTACTTCGGACTTTGGTAAGTAAACAGAAAATGAAAATCAAACCCTTTGAAAGGTTTTACTACCGCATCCGTTGTCCATCCGATGGTTTCAATATCATAGCTCAATGCTGCGGCTTTGATATCCTTATCGTTATGGGGGTTTATCAGATTCAGCGTAGAGTTGTTATTCGTTTTGGCAATATAAGTAAACAAAGAAGTCAGGCTAATCCAATCGTTATTAAAATAAATACCCGCACGTCCCAACGGAATGGTTATCTTATCTACATTCGGCATCTCGGCAGGCGCAAAATTCGACATGTTCGGGCGCTGGGTATTGTAAGTGAAATCGGCAGTAAAACCAAACTGTTGTGTCATCTTATAGGTAGCCGCCGCCGTGAAAGCCATATTGAGCCAATCATAACCATAGCCGCGAGGAGCAATCTTAGTGCCGTCGGCTGCCACTGCCCCGATGTGGTAATTGGCAAAACGGCCTACCGCTTTTCCGTCTGCATTGTAAACAGCCAGATTCTTTCCCGTCAAACGCTGGTATTCAAAACGGGCGCCATAATACACATTCCATTTATCAGTAATATCCCAATCGTGAGTAGCATAAAGAGCCAGCTTGTTTTCATGACCTTTATAGTATTCCGAAGCATTCTGGTTCAGGTTATAATAAGGAGTATCACCATAATGATGAATGTCTTTGGTATCGGCGCTGTAAAGAATCTGAGGATATTCTTCCACCGTATGGTCGTACATCGTAGTGTTTGAAGCATAGTCTACATCGTAATACCATTCGTTCAAGCCCACACGCCAAGTCATGTTGTCATACTTCCGTGACAGTTCGGTGGTAAAGAAGAACTCGTCGATACTGCCGCGATTGAAACATGACATACGGCTCTGCACATATCCTTCGTAAGGGGTCAATGTCCCGTCCGATACTTTCCGGCTATAGCCGTCCGCCAAGGTTTTCTTTTCCATCGACATGGGAGTCTGGTAGAGATAAGAACCCAATGCGTGGTCATACTTCATATTCACAGTCCACTCCAACCCGTTATCCCATTTGTAACGGTTCAACAATGTGAATTGATTACCTTTGCTGGCAGTGGCGTCATAAAGACTTGTCTTTTTCATCTCGCCCGTACGTATATCCATATAGACAATGTCAGAAACATCGGGAAGATAAGACGAAGTACCGAGACTGAATCCGGGAATTTCTTTCACACTGCCGTCGCCCACATAAATAAACGGTGCGCCGGTAGTGGCATTTGACAACCAGTGACTATTGCTGTAATGGTAGATAGCCGACAATTGTCCGCGACCTTCATGGTAGAACTTTGTCAAAGCAAACTTATAGATTTGTGTGCGGTCCTGATATTGGGCGAAACGGAGTTTGAACGAACCCGGGTCAAAGTTCTGATAAACGCTTCCGCTGTAGAACCAGTCCTTGCCGATGCTTCCGTTTAAGTTGAAATCAAACTGCTGTTTGCCGAAGTGATTGGTATTATAATTCAGCACACCATTAAACCGCTTCTCTTTATTCAGTCCCAATTCGGTGAAAGAGTTCACAGCATAACCGATGTTTCCGGTAGTAATGGCCGTTTCGGATATTTTAAGCAGTCCGGTATGTCCCAAACTGCTGTCTCCGCGCCAATGAGTATTTACATTATGAGGATTTGAGTTATAGACCACGGGCAAACCGTTTTCGAGTACATTGACATCGCCGCCGGGCAATCCGATGGAAATTTCACGGGGACCATTGGCACTGGCTGCATTCAGCATGACATTTCGATTACCTTCTTCCTTAGAATTAGAAAGGACTTTGGCTGAGTCTTGTTGTGCGTGGCTGTTCAAGCAAGCGGCTGCCCATATCATAAGGAGCACGCCCATTCTGTTCATTCGCTGATTCTTGTTCATAGCATTAAATATTTTTAGAAGTTTTTCTGAGGCAAAGGTATGGGTTGTCTCACAACACTTCTAAAACATTTGTTGCATGAGATAGCTCTTTTGTTTCATCGTAACAAAAGTGCTCAATTATGTAACATTCTCAGCATACAGAAGTAATTCCGAAAGTCCTTTCACACCTCACGCATCCAAAAACCGCCATTCCATCGAAGAAAATTGTGAAAGGACTATCATTATGGTAATAATTTGTAATTTCATACTGCTACTATTTTGGTCTTCTCATATTTCAAGTGTTTTTCTAATTTATTTGACTTCAATATTCTTAATAAAACGAACCGGATTACCTGCTGCTACAGCCACAGGCGGCACATCTTTGGTTACAACTCATTCCACCAAAAGATGTCCGAATAACGTAATGTATTGATTCTGTCCGTCATTTCTTTATTTAATTATAACTACTATTTCTTTTACAAAGAGAATTCTTTTCTAAAGAAATCATTTTGCTGTATCGCTCAAAATTATATCTTGCCCCTAAACTCTTTTTTCCGTCAGATTAATAGGTTTTTACGGTATGATTAAGTACTTTTGTACTGAATACTAAGACAGACTCCGCCAACAGACTGTACAGTCCGTTACAGTAGACCGTACAGTCCATTGCCGCAGACTATACAATCCATTGCAGCAGATTATAAAAGCCCATAGGAAGAAAGCCCTTAGCCTTCAGGAAGAAATGACTTAATTCTCTTATCAAAAAGCATTAACATGACAGCAAAGTATGATTTCAAAACGTCACCCGACATACAGGGGGACAAGGAGCAGGCTACCCTGTATCCGCAACTTGTAGTATCGGGCACAAAAGACCTGACAGATTTGGCTAAGGAGATAGCCCGACGTTCCACCATCAAGGAAGGAACGGTTATGGGACTGTTCTGTGACCTGGAAAACATTATCGCCAATTATCTGGCAGACGGTTATAACGTAAAATTGGGAGAGCTGGGCACTTTGTCCGCCACCCTGACCTGTCGCAAGGTGGCTGACAAACGCGAGATACGCGCCGCATCGGTACACTTTGACAACGTGAAATTCAAACCTACCCGGCAATTCCGCAAGGAGATACGTGCCAAAGGTGAATTGGAACGCGCAGAATATGGCTTCCGGGTTTCTTCCTCCCAATATTCGGAAGAAGAACGCTTTGCATTACTGACGGTCTATCTGAAGGAACATTCCGTCATTAACTGCAAAGAGTATTGCAAACTTACGGGACTGCTGAAGACAAAAGCGGGCATGGAACTGCGCCGGTGGGACAACGAAAAAAAGATAGTAAGAGAGGGACGGACCCCTCACGTGATATACAGGGCGGTGCCGGAGGCTTAATTCAATGCTTGTTCGCATTCCGCCGGAAAGAGTGCAAGTTATCATGAGTTTCTCTTTCCGCACGTTTGATTCTGATGAAAACAAGAGGCTGCTCCCAAAGATATATTGCGTTATCTTTTTGAACAGCCTCTTGCAAGAAGGTTATTCGCCCCTCTTATTTGGTTGGCTTTTTATACCATTCTTGATGTGAATTTCTATCTTCGCCCCACGCACCAAAACCTTCATATTTCTCATTAATCATCTGGCGTTCTGCCGGATATGCCCAATCTGTAGGAATACATAAAGCAAAAGGTACACCGCCCAGTTGAAACTCAGGGTCGTCTTGTGAGATATAAACTCTTAGATTCGGGTTATTCTTTTCATGAATATAAAAGGCTATGTCTCCAAGACTTGTTATATTTTTGATAGTTTGCTTGGGCATATCTGCCAGCGTAGAAGGACCGGGATTTACTATGGTACCGGCCGATACACCTAAAGCTTCGTGCACACTGCTCCATAAAATATTGTCCCGACCGTTAACCTTATAGCCGGCAGATAGTTCTTTGGTTGCTCCGGCAGCTGCCAATGCGATTGTGACCTGTCCATTGTTTACAGCCGTCACTTTCAACACGACATCATTAAAATCATAGTCACCGGTCGTAGTAGTAATATCCTCAAAGACATAAGTAAAGATAGCCAGAGGCGGAGTTGTCGAAGGTTCCTCTTTATCATAATCGGGATTACAACCCTGCGCATGGTCTCCGACAGTTGCATTCACCAATAATACATGACCGGAGGCAGCCCAAGAGTCAAAAAAGTCATTTCCACATGTCACATAAGTAACTCCGCTCATTGTAAGTTCTCCTTTATCATCATCATACAAGGCTTTGTTAACACACAGTAGCAAAGGCTTATCCTTATCCTGTACGCCTGCATCACTGTTCAGCCGAACACTCTTCTCAAATTCCAGACTTTGGGTCTTAAAGATACTTTTACCGGCCATATTTAAAATTGCATTTTCCAATTCAGCCTTTCCCCCACAATGAATGAATCCGCTATTATTAAAGATTACATCCTTACCATCAGAGCCCTCTAATTTAAAATCTTCACCAAGATG
>ENA-UEQR01001188-UEQR01001188.1-human-gut-metagenome-genome-assembly--contig:-NODE-1188-length-14857-cov-6.773478_pt1 | contig 14857 bp, 10 predicted proteins | sample MGYA00242944_ERZ507941 | MGnify/ENA primary metagenome ERZ507941 (study PRJEB26167, sample SAMN06115398) | human gut metagenome | host: Homo sapiens | place: China:Chongqing | collected 2016-06-23...
CATGAGAATCGCCCCACCGGTCCACACCAGGCAGGAAGTCAGCACTGCCCTCAGACTACGGACTGTCCGGCTCTTCAAGCCTGCCACGGAAGTCAATAAGCTCCGTAACTGTCATAAGCTCCGCAAGTTCTTTCACACGCTTTGCACTCATAAAAGGCTTGCAGAAATAGCTGAGCCTTAAAACGTCCTTCTCAAAAGCTTCCCTCGCAAGGGCAAGCTCATAGCTCTTGTCGGTGCTTTCCTGTTTCTCCCTTAAAGCAAAACGCTTCGTTACCCCTGCGTTCACCTGTGCAGGCACTGCCACGAACGACCACTCATAAGCGTCAAGCGGCTCGTCAAGAATGTGATAACACAGCTTTCCGCCGTATTCACCGCCCTTTTCATGGTCACAGCCGCCCTTGTACATATCCGCTCCGCATACAGAGCAAAGCTTCTTTCCCACGGTGCAGCTAACGGATACCTCTTTCTTTATTCCGCCCTGGATCTCGCTTATAAGGTCGCCGTTAGAAGATGTTCGCACCATGTAAGCCTTTGCCATAAGCCTGCGGTAGACCTCTCCGTCTGTCGTAGTTTTCTCAGGCAGAGTTTCCACCCAAGTGTCGAATATTCTAGCAGTCTGCTTTGAGCTTTTAGGGTCATGGTCGAAAATACCCGTTCTGCCCTTAAAAAGCTCCGCAAGCTTCTCCAAAGCGCCTGACGAAAACTTTTCACCATCTCTGTCAATGTCATTGTCACAAAGCGCCACCCTGAAAACAAAGACCTTGTCCTCCGTGAGCAGCTCTCTCGCATAGCCGTTTATCTTTTCAAGCTCCTCGCCTGATACTGTTTCACTCATTGCATTTCCTCCTTTTTTCTCTCGTTCTCTACCCTTTCGTTTTCAAGCTCCGCCGCCTTAGCCTGCGCATTGTAAAGTCTTGACTTCGCCAACGCTTCCTCGTCCTGAAGATTTATGTTGTCACACTCTATCTCCACCCCACAAGCATATCCCTTAAGCCTTAAAAACGCCTCGCATATCTCTTTGAGTATAGGTTCAAGCAGTCTGCGGTAATATTCAAGCTCGCTTGTGAGGATATCCGACTGCTGTGCAGACATTCGCTCGGTGGTTGACCAGTTCAGCCCAAGCAAAAACGGTGGTATTGAAAGCTTCGCTACAAGCTGTTCCATAAGCTGTCTGACAGGTATCTCCGTGTCTATCATCTGATTGTCAGCGCCTATGACCTTGATATCAACATCGCCCACAGCCACAAAATCCTGCACAGAGCCGTTTCGTGAGGCTCTCATTCCCCTGCTCCATTCCTGAGCTATCTGCTCTGCACGCTCCTTGGCTCTCGCCCTGTCGCTCTCCCCCTCAGGGTGATAAGTCACCGCATAGCGCACATTTCCTACCCTGTCGAAGTTCTGCCCCATGCACTCGTAAATTCGCATAAGTATCTCGCTCAGCGCAGGCAATCCACGGAGTATGGACACCCCGTCAGGGTGCTTAGGACTAGGATTGAGCGCCGTGTAAAGCAGTTTTTCAGGACTTCTTACCGGTATCTCCTCACCGCTTCCCATGTAAAAAATACGTTTTTCAAAAGCGTTCCTGCCCTCACGCACTCTGTACAAAGTCGGGTCGCCAACATATATCCCCTTGACCTTTCCAGTTCTGTAATCTGCATATATCCTGCCTATCGCCTTGCCATATGTAAGCAGTGAATCCAGATACATATCCGCAAAAGTGTAAATGGACTTTCCCGACACCCCCACGGAAACCTCTCTGCAAAACCTGTCAAGCTCCGCCTGCGCCCTCTCGTCACAAGCCGTGACCTTAAAGCCACCTGTGAGCCTTATTATCTTGCCGAAGCAAGCGTCGATAACAGGCACGTTTGCCCTGAGTGCGTCATAAAGCTCCTGCTGAAAAGCCCCCTCAGGCGCAAGCCTGTAATGAAACCCCGACTCTCTGTCAGAGCCTGCCGTGTTCGGCACAAATTCACGGACCTTCTTTCTGAAAATACTCATTTTCTCTCCTTTCTTTCTGTACGTTTTTTTGCACTAATGCTCAACTGTCAGTACAAAAAAGTCGTCCTTTTCACGTCCCAGACATTCTGCCGCAAAATACCTCATATCGTCCATGGCGTGATCGTTCTCTTTCACAGGTGCGTCCTTTCCTGCCTTTTCGTCCCAGCGGTAAAGATTTATCTCACGAAGCGTATCACGACACCTGCGGTTTATCCTTATCCTGCCGTCCTTTATGCAGTCCGACACAAGCCTGATACCCGAAACAACGTCGTTCTTTGCAGGCTGGACAGTGAATTTTCCATGCCTGCGTATGCACTGTATGAACGAAGCCGCCGAGGGGTCGCAAATGACCTTTTCGATGCAAAGCCCGTCAGCAAGCTCTTCAAGCCCCTTGTAATGCTCCTCGTCAGTTTTCTGCATACCTTCACGTCGAGAATCATAGTAATACTCCCTGAGTCTGTACCATACTCCACCACTCTCGCCCCAAAGCCCGAAGCTTGAAGGATTTACAGTGCCGTAATCACAGCTTATAACATACCGCTCGCACTGTATATCCCCCTCAAAGACGTTTTTCTCCTCGTCGAACATAGGGTAAACAAGACCCTCTGCCGCCGTCCATTTGCCAAGTACAAAACGCTCGTAAAACGTCCCCGTATATATCCTGTGATAGCGTTCTATCACCGCCCGGTCAAGGGTCGGATTGTCCTCCAGCACAAAATGTCTGTAGATAAGCCGTTTTTCCTCCGCCTTGTCTATCCACTCTTTCTTGAACCAGTGGTAAGGATTGTCAGGGTTGCAGTTGAACCACAGCTTGCTCCCCGCCACCGAACACCTTGCCACAGCCTGCTCTATAAAGCTTCTGGGCATAAGTGCCGCCTCGTCAAGAAGCACCCCCGCAAGGGTCACGCCCTGGATAAGAGAGGGCGAGCCTTCGTCCCTGCCGCCAAAGTAGTAAAACCTGTTTTTCCTGCCGCAGAAGCTAACGTCCATATAGTTCTTTGACGCGACTTCCACAGCCGTCATGCCCATGGCTTTCATATACCCCCTGAGCGCAGGCAGGATATTCCTTTTCAGCGACACGATAGTTTTTGAGCATAGCCCAAAAATGCACTCGTCAAAATTAGTCATCGCCCATGTCATAAAAGACGCCGACAAACAAAAGGTCTTGCCCGATCTGACCGCACCGTCACAGATTATCCCGTCGTAATCACTAAGCTCCCGTGCCGTCCACCATCTGAAAACAAACCTCTGATTTTCCGACAGCCTTGTTATTTTCACAAGCTATCACCGTCCCTGCCGTAAATGCTCTCGATAAGTCGCTTCGACTCACCGCCGCCGTCAAGCTGAGGCGCAAGCTCCCCAAGCTTTTCCAAGGCTTTCTGCCTGTCAAAAAACTTGATCTCCAAAACGTTCTTTCCGCTGATCTTTATCTCACTCACATTGAAAAGATCCATGCCCATGATGTCCCTTGCCGTCATGTTCTCAGCGTCAAAAACAAGCTTTACAGCGTCATTCACCGCCCCGAAAGCTATCCTGTTAAGCCCTCGCTTCACATAAGAAAGGGTGTCGCTGTCAGCCTCCTCCAGCTTTTTAAGCTCCGCCTCCGTTTCTGCCGAGTGCAGAAGCTCAAGCCCTCTGTCCTCAGCCTCCTCCGCCCTTGCACCGGTGTGCAAAGCCGCTTCACGAAGATTTCTCAGATAGAAGAAAAATCTTGCAAATCTTTTCTGTTCGCCTGCCATATCGTTCCTCCTTTTTTAATTTCTGAGAAAGATGTACCACCGTATCTTAACGGCTCTCAAAAAACATCTCTCACTTATCCCGAAAAATGCCCCTTTTGTTGCATAAAAAATGCAACAATTGCAGAAATGTTGCCAAATTAAATCATTTATCATTTGTTTGCATAAATCGTCATGCCCAAAACTGTGCAAAAGCCACATACTTTCATGAACAGAAAAACTATTGGTAAAAAAGAAATACTTTTATTTTTTTGAGCCGTTTCGTACCATTTACTGCACCTTATTTCAGACAAATATGTAAGTCATGCGAAACTTTCAATATACCTTATGAAAAAAAGTATATATTACTTGACAAAAGCCGAAAAAATAGTACAATAGTAAGTGTATGACACAAATTTGAAGAACAACGCAGGAGGTAAAAATATGAAAATGAGAGGTATCTATTCCTCAGTAACAGATATCAGACGAAAAGTCTTTACAGAGGTGGCAAGACTTGCCTATGAAGAGGGCGATTATGCCGAAAAGATCGCAGAGCTTCCTTATAAGATAGTACCGGGAAGCAAGGCTGTTTACCGTGAGTCTATCTTCCTTGAAAGAGCTATCGTTGAAGAAAGGCTCCGTCTTGCTATCGGTCTGCCCCTAAGACCGATCGAGGAGCATAAGTCTGTGGCTGACGGCATTGAAGAAAGTGCGATCGCAGAAAAGTATTACGATCCACCGCTTGTAAACATAATCAAGTTTGCCTGCAACGGCTGTCCTGAAACTCATTATCATGTTACCGACTGCTGTCAGGGCTGTCTTGCGCACCCATGTCAGGAAGTCTGTCCAAAGGGTGCCATAACCATCAAGCATGGCAAGTCAGTAATAGATCAGTCTAAGTGTATAAAGTGCGGCAGATGTCAGAGTGTCTGTCCATACAATGCAATAAACAAAATGGAAAGACCATGCGCAAGAGCCTGCGGCATGGACGCTATCGGCTCAGACGAAGAGGGCAAGGCAAAAATAGATTATGACAAGTGCGTATCCTGCGGAATGTGTCTTGTAAACTGTCCATTCGGCGCTATCGTAGACAAGGGACAGATATTCCAGCTTATAACAGCAATGAAGAAAAAGAAGAAGGTCATCGCTATCGTAGCACCTGCATTTGTAGGTCAGTTCGGACCAAAGGCAAGCCCTGAAAAGCTCACAGCGGCAATGAAGAAGCTTGGCTTTGCAGACGTGGTCGAGGTAGCAATAGGTGCAGACCTTTGTTCCATCGAGGAAGCAAAGGACTTCATGAGAGAAGTTCCTGAACATCAGCCATTCATGGCGACATCATGCTGTCCTGCATGGTCAGTAATGGCGAAGAAGCTTTTCCCTACCCTTGCCCCATACATTTCAATGGCTTTGACCCCAATGGTACTTACAGCGAGAATGCTCAAAAAGGACGATCCTGACGCTTGTATCGCATTTATCGGACCATGTGCGGCAAAGAAGCTTGAAGCTTCAAGACGTACTATCCGCAGCGACGTAGACTTTGTGCTTACCTTTGAAGAACTCATGGGAATGTTCAATGCCAAGGGCGTAACATTTGAAGACATTACAGATGAAGAAAAGGTAGATCTTTGCGAGGGTACAGGTGACGGACGTGGCTTTGCAGTAAGCGGCGGCGTAGCAAAGGCAGTAGCAGACGTTATCCACAAGCTTGACCCAGAGCGTGAGGTCAAGGTAGTATCAGCGCAGGGACTTAAAGACTGCCGCAAGCTTCTCACACTTGCGAAAGCAGGCAAATATGACGGCTATCTTCTCGAGGGCATGGCTTGTCCTGGCGGCTGTGTAGCAGGTGCAGGTACGCTTCAGGCGGTAGAAAAGAGCACAGCGCTTGTAAACAAATATGTAAAGGACGCACCTTTACAGAACTCTCTCGACTCCAAATACGAGATCAATCTTGATCTTATCACCGAGTCGCATGATGACAAATAAGAGATAGAATTGAAACGGGCAGCGTTATGCTGTCCGTTTTTTTGTACTGTCACTCGCCGTGACGGGCATTTTACGCCATACATTGTGGTATAAAACACTTTTTCACCGCTTTTTGAATTCGTATAGAATACTACACATTGCAATTATCACACACCCCCTGATACCCCCACAAACGGCAGTAGGGGCGAACAGTGTTCGCCCGTCGAAGAAACAAGCCCACGATTATATCATTGTTGGATAGAACTGAAAACTATCCAATCACATCTTCAGGGGAGCAGCGCAATATTCTTCACACGACAAGTCTACACAACATTGTGATAAATTCAAACCTTGCAGTTCCCCGAAACGGGACGTCGAGGGCGCCGTCCACTACAATTCTACCCCGACTTCATCACGCCGCAAAATCGCTTTGCTCTTTGCGGATTTACGTTGTAATTGGGGATAGGATAGGCGGTGCAGATTTTTTGCTCCGTTATTACTTTTGATAAGAAGCACAACTTTTGTATGCTTTTTCTCATTAAATCTGCACCTTGTCGGCTATCGCCGAATGAGGCTCTGCCTCAAACTCCGCTAGGGGCTTTGCCCCTAGACCCCACAAGCCCTCTAGCGCCGGGCTTGAGCGTGCGCTTTATCTCTCGCTTCGCTCGGTGCTTGGGGGCAGCTTTGCCCATTCCTCATTTCTCATTCCTCATTCCTCACTCCTCACTCCTCACTTAAATCTCCCCTCCGACAATTTTTTTACCCAAAACTGTGTTATGTTTAAACTGAGTTTATAAAACCCTATTATAATATCTTTACAATAACAAAAATAGGAGAAAATATATGCTTAGTTTAAAGGACATAAAAAAAGATTATGTCGTTGGTGATTCCACCGTTTCTGCCCTTAAAGGCGTTAGCATTGATTTTCGTGAGAATGAGTTCGTTTCTATCCTCGGCCCGTCAGGCTGCGGTAAAACCACTCTTTTGAACATTATCGGCGGTCTTGACAGATATACAAGCGGTGACCTTAACATTAACGGCAAATCTACCAAAGATTTCAAGGATTGCGACTGGGATTCCTACAGAAACCATTCCATAGGCTTCGTGTTCCAGAGCTATAACCTTATACCGCACCAGACAGTGCTTTCAAACGTTGAGCTTGCTTTGACCCTCTCAGGTGTTTCAAAGTCAGAAAGACGTGAAAGAGCCGTCAAGGCTCTCGAGCAGGTGGGCCTTGGCGACCAGCTCCACAAAAAGCCTAATCAGATGTCAGGCGGTCAGATGCAGAGAGTTGCCATTGCAAGAGCCTTGGTGAATGAGCCTGACATTCTGCTTGCAGACGAGCCTACAGGTGCGCTTGATACTGAAACAAGCGTGCAGATAATGGAACTTTTGAAGAGCATTTCAAAGGACAAGCTTATTATAATGGTAACGCACAATCCTGAGCTTGCAATGAAATATTCTTCAAGAATAATAAAACTTCTTGACGGAAAGGTCATAGATGATTCCGATCCGCTTGACAAGAATGTTGTGGAGCCTATCAAAAAGCCTGAAAAAGAGCCTACTAAGGCTGACAAAAAGGCAGCGAAGAAAGAGCGCAAAAAGCTTAAAACTTCCATGAGCTTCCTCACTGCGCTGTCTTTGAGCCGAAACAATCTTATGACAAAAAAAGCAAGAACGCTTCTTACCTCTTTTGCAGGCTCTATTGGTATAATCGGTATCGCACTTATTCTTTCTATCTCAAACGGCGTTCAGCTTTATATAGATCAGGTACAGTCTGATACCCTTTCAAGCTATCCGCTTCAGATAACAAAGACCACCGCAAGTATAGGCGAGATAATGAACACCATGGCGAAAAACCATGAGGATTCAGCAAACCACGATAAAGACAAGGTCTATTCTCAGAATGCCATGGGCGAGATGATAAACACTCTCATGGAAGAAACAAAGGTCAACAATCTGGAGAAGTTCAAGAAATATCTTGACGATAACAGCGACCTGAAAGACCTTACAAGCGACGTTCAGTACACATACGCCACTACACTTAACGTTTTCACGGAGAGCGACAGCGGTGTAATGCAGGTCAATCCGTCAACGCTTCTTGAAGATATGGGATATATGTCCTCAACTCAGATGGAAGCAATGTCCATGAGTGGCTCAATGGGTGGCATGATGGGCATGGGTACTGACGTATGGAGCGAAATGATAGATAATGAGGAGCTTATCGACAAGCAGTATGACGTTATCGCAGGACGTTTGCCTGAAAAGTATAACGAAGTTGTGCTTGTAGTTGATAAGAACAACGAGATAAACGACTATGTGCTTTATTCTCTCGGACTTCTCGACCCAAGCTCACTTAACGGCATAGTAAGACGTGCCATGGCAGGAGAGGATATATCCGTTGACAGCGAACAGCACGTTTACACCTATGATGAGCTTCTTGACCTGAAATTCAAGGTCGTTCCTACACCTGATTTCTATAAGAAAAAAGACGGTGTGTGGGAAGATATGACAGGCGATGAGAGCTACATGAAAAAGGCTGTTGCAAACGGCACAGAAATAAGTGTAGTCGGTATCCTGCGACCTGACGAGGACGCTTCCTCTGCTTCCATAAGCGGTGCGATAGGCTATCGTCATGACCTTATGACATATCTTATCGACGAAGTAGATAACAGCGAGATAGTAAAAGAGCAGATAGCAAATCCTGACATAGATGTTTTCACAGGACTTAAGTTCAAAACGGACGAGAATGCGGCAGATACAGACAGCAGTTCAGAAATCGTTTCCGACAGCACAGCCGATACAGAAAGCAAGGCTGACAAAACAGCAGACAGCTCCGACACAGATAAGAAGGCTGGTTTGGTGGCAGGCGACAGCTCTATGGAGATACCTGAGGGAATGACCGAGGAGCAGTATAAGGCTCTTATGGAGCAGAGCGGTGCTTCCGATACAGGCGAGCTTGCAGATATGGGCATGAATGCCATGGGTTCAATGGATATGTCAGCAATTCAGGGCGGTGATATGTCATCGCTTACCGAAACTCAGAAGAAGTATATAGCTTCACTTTCTGACGAGCAACTGGAGCTTATGAAGCAAATGCTCAAAGAACAGTCCGACACAAATGCGGATCAGCTTGCAAACAGCGGAAAATATTCCACTTCAAACTATGACAACAACATGAAAACTCTTGGTTATTCAGTTGTTGAAGACCCTGACAGCATAAATATCTATCCTGTGGACTTTGCTTCAAAGGAAAAGATAATAGATATTATCGACGATTACAACGACAGTGTCGGCGAAGAGGACAAGATAGAATACACCGATTATGTTGGTCTTATGATGAGTTCTATCACCTCTATCATAAACGCTATCGGCTACGTTCTTATTGCATTTGTTGCAATTTCACTTGTGGTATCATCTATCATGATAGGCATTATAACCTACATCTCAGTTTTGGAAAGAACAAAGGAGATAGGTATTCTGAGAAGTATAGGTGCTTCAAAGAGGGATATATCAAGAGTGTTCAATGCCGAAACAGTTATCGTGGGATTTGTGGCAGGTGCATTGGGAATAATTATCTCATATCTGCTCACAATACCGATAAACATGATAATCGCACATCTTACGGACGTGCCGATAAGAGCTTCAATACCTGTCAGTGCGGCAGTTGTACTCATTGCAATAAGCGTTTGCCTGACGCTTATCGCAGGTCTGTTCCCGTCAAGAGTGGCGGCAAAGAAAGACCCTGTTATCGCACTGAGAACAGAATAGTTTATTTTAGACCCCAAGGAGGTAATCACTATGAAAAAGCTTACAGCAGAAAAAATTGACAACATCATGGGCGCAATGAGTTGTATCGTAACAGGTTTTTGTCTTATGGCTCTCATTATGATGGGACATTGCTGATTTTCTGACATTTCCATAACAAATTCCTATATAAGCTCTGCCCGTCATACCATTTTGGTTGGCGGGCAGTAGTTTTCTTGTGAATTGGTGCGGTATGGCTTAGAATATTCTATAAACCGTCACAAATTTTACACAATAATAGGTTATTATATAAGCAAAGAATATGAATTAAGGTAGCAACACACAAGCATTGTATGCAAAGCAAATAGGTGTTCTTTGTGCGGTGTTGCCTGAATAGGAGGGAATGACTATGGCAAAAATTCTTGTAGTCGATGACGAAATTAAAATAAGAGAGATAATCAAAGAGTATGCCGAGTTTGAGGGATATGAAGTAGCTCAGGCTGAGGACGGTATGCAGGCTGTGGAAATGGTGAAAAATCAGGATTTCGACATCATCATAATGGACGTTATGATGCCGAAGCTTGACGGCTATTCAGCTTGCAAGGAGATAAGAAAAATAAAGCAGATACCTGTTATAATGCTTTCCGCAAGGGGCGAGGAGTATGACAAGCTTTTCGGCTTTGAGATAGGCGTTGACGATTATGTAGTAAAACCGTTCTCGCCAAAGGAGCTTATGGCAAGGATAAGGGCGGTGCTTAACCGTGCGTCAGCTTCTCAGCGCACTGAGGACGTTATAAGATACGAGGGATTAGAGATAAACTTTACAGCCCGTGAGGTAAAGATAGACGGGAAGAAGGTTTCCATGACTCCGAAAGAGTATGACTTGCTTTTCTATCTGGTGAAAAACATGAACATTGCGCTTTCAAGAGAGAAGCTTCTTGAAGAGGTATGGGGCTTTGATTTTTACGGTGATGACAGAACTGTGGACACTCACATAAAAATGCTGAGAAACAGCCTTGGAAAATACCGCAATCTTATTGTTACTCTGAGAGGAATGGGATATAAGTTTGAAAAGATCCAGTAAGCTTGCAGAAGTCAAGGAAAAAGTCAGCAATAAGACAGCGGAGATAAAGGCGAAAAGAAGTCTGCGGTCATATGTGTGGATGTATTTTATATTTTTCACGGCTTTTATTCTTATTCTTATTTGGCTTTTTCAGTATTTTTTCTTGGAAAGATATTATCAGTCGGCGAAGATAAGAGATATCACAGACGCTGCTAATCAGATAATCCAAGCATATGGCACTGACCAGCAGGAGGTAACGAACCGCTCGCTGGCTTTTGACAACAGCCTTTGCATTGTTATAACGGACGAAATGGGCAATCCTCTTGTGATGGAAAACAACATGGGAGCATATTCGCACCTTAACAAAGTCATAAATAAGGGCTATGGCATCGGACTTTTCAAGATGATATCTAAGCTAAAGCAGTCGGACGATAACTACATCACGGAAATTGCTCAGAATGAGAATTTCAAGAGCAAGGAGATATTTTACTGCACGTCTATCTACACTGATGATTCGGATAAGCAGGCGTATCTTTTCATTGAAAGCTCAATAGAGCCTATAGATTCCACTGTAAGCATTATAAGAGAACAGCTCATTTATATTACTATCATACTTTTTGAGCTTGCTTTTATTGTAACTATGTATATCTCAAAGCGACTTTCAAAGCCTATCGTTGACATTACGAACACGGCAAAGAAATTCGGCGAGGGGGATTATGCAGTGGAGTTCAATGGTCATGGCTATTGTGAGATAGAGGAGCTTTCCACGGTGCTTAACAGTGCCAAGGACGAGATACAAAAGGTATCGGAGCTTAGGAAAGACCTTATTGCGAACATATCTCACGACCTGAGAACACCGCTCACTATGGTAAAGGCTTATGCGGAAATGATAAGGGACTTGTCGGGGGATAATCCTGTGAAGAGGCAGGAGCATATCCAAGTCATTATCGACGAGGCTGACAGGCTTTCAAGTCTGGTAAATAATCTGCTGGAGCTTTCAAAGCTGGAGTCGGGCAATGCGGAGCTTAAACTCACGGACTTCTCTATAGTTGACAAGCTCAATGACTGCATGACTCGATATCAGATACTCATAGAGCAAAATGGTTATGATATCAAGTATATCCCAGACGAGGACAGAGTGATAACGGCGGATATCGCAAAGCTGGATCAGGTCATTTACAACTTTATAAACAACGCTATAAACTACACAGGGGACAATAAGGTAATTCGTATCAAGCAGATAAACAAGGCTGATGTGGTTCGTATTGAAGTAACAGACAACGGAAAGGGCATTTCTAAGGAACTTCTGCCGAAGATATTTGACAGATACTACCGTGACGCAAAGGTAAAGCGTGACGTAGTAGGCACAGGACTTGGACTTTCCATTTGTCAGGAGATACTCAAAGCCCACGGCTTTGCATACGGCGTTCAATCGGAGGAGGGCAAAGGCTCGACCTTCTGGTTTGAAGCAAAGATCGCAAAGCAGGAGAGCAAGACTGTTCAGAAAATGGAGAGCAGGCTTTCGCTCAGCGGGCTGGAGGAGAAATAGGGTAAAATATGAGAGTGCATTTCACTGAGGTGGTAATGCACTCTTTTTTATTATATCAGCGTCTGCCATGGTGAAATAACAAAGTTGGGTTTATAAATAATGATCCTTGAGCGACAAAAAAAACGCCCTACATAAAGTAAAGCGGATTGGGTGCAGGGGCAAGCCCCTGAATTTGTAAAAGTGACACACAAATTATCACAGCGGTGACTTTGTGTGTTTACAAAAAAACTTGACGGGAAATGCCCGCCACGGAGAAACAATGGTTGGGCTTTAGATAAAATTGATGAGCGACAATAAAAAACCGCCCTACATAAAGTAAAGCGGAATTGGGTGCAGGGGCACGCCCCTGAATTTGTAAAAGTGACACACAAATTATCACAGCGGTGACTTTGCGTGTTTACAAAAAAGCCTTGACGGGAAATGCCCGCCACGGCAAAACAATGGTTGGGTTTTAGATAAAATTGATGAGCGGCAATAAAAAACCGCCTTACACAAAGTAAAGCGGATTGGGTGCAGGGGCACGCCCCTGCTGGTGGAGGTGAGGAGAATCGAACTCCTGTCCGAAAGCCTATCCCCACGAACTTCTACGAGTGTATTCTGTTATTGCGGAAAACTCCCGTTCCCTTGCACAAAGGCAAACAGACACGCCTGTGTGTTTGGTAGGCTGTGATACATCACAAGGCTACAGCCGTCGCTTTGTAACGTTCACCACTGATCGACGCCTTTACCAAAGCCGTGGTACTCTAAGGCAAGACGAGCGCTGACTTAAGCAGCAGCTAATTCAAAATTATCGTTGTCGTCTAATTTTAAAACGTACGCCGTTTAAAGAGTGTGCGCTCCTCTACTCGCTTATCGTGCTTCAAAACCCCCGTCGAAACCTTTACACCCCCGTGTTAGTTTCGCTCTTTCATGGCACGCTCTATGTCACGCTGTGCGGCTTTCTTTGCCATGTCGTCACGCTTGTCATAAAGCTTTTTACCTTTGCAAAGCCCAAGCGCAAGCTTGACCCTGCTGCCTTTGAAATATAGCGACATCGGGATAAGCGTAAGACCCTCCTGCTGTACCTTTCCGAACAGCCTCAGTATCTCACGTTTGTGGAGCAGCAGCTTTCTCTCCCGGCGTGGATCACGGTTGAAAATATTGCCGTGTTCATAAGGGGATATGTGCATACCCTTGACCCACATCTCTCCGTCCTCGATAGAACACCAACTGTCTTTCAGATTGACGCCGCCATTCCTTATAGACTTGACCTCTGTTCCCACAAGCTCGATACCGCACTCTATCTGCTCCAGCACGAAATAATCGTGACGTGCCTTTCGGTTGTCGGCAATCTGCTTTGTGCCTTTTTTGTCTATCGCCATACTGCTCACCTCCCGTGGAATATTATTATAACACCATTTCATGCCTTTGTCAACAGGCAAAGAGTTCAAAAAATTGTACAAATGGTCGTAATGTTTAGATTTTTACGCATCTCTGTGTGTGCTTATGTGCAAATTCGAGTATTGAAATAGCTTTTATGGTGTGATATAATATTAGGTGTGAGAAATAGTTAGTTGAAAGATGAGAGAAGATCCGGTATGAAAAATAAGAAAATAGATATGTTAAACGGTCCGCTTGTGGGCAAGATCGTTATTTTTGCACTGCCCCTTGCATTGTCAAGTATTTTGCAGCAGCTTTTTAACTCCGCTGACCTTGCGGTGGTGGGCAGATTTGACAGCGACAAAGCCATGGCGGCGGTTGGAAGCAATTCTTCATTGGTGAACCTTATTGTAAGCCTTTTTCTGGGGCTTTCTGTCGGTGCAAACGTTGTGGTGGCCAGGCTTATAGGTCAGGGGAGAAAAGATAAGGCAAACGAGGCTGTACATACGGTGGTGCTTTTGGCGGTCATAAGCGGATTTATTATACTGGGTGTGGGCGAGATACTTGCACCGATACTCCTTGGCATGATGAATGTGCCTGACGATGTTTTAAAGCTTGCAACGCTGTATCTCAGGATATTCTTCTTTGCAATGCCTTTTATCGAGATATACGATTTCGGTTCGGCAGTGCTTAGGAGCAAGGGCGACAGCACCAGACCTCTTTACGCTCTTATCACCGCAGGCGTTATAAATGTTATTCTGAACCTTGTGTTCGTGATCGTGTTCAAAATGGGCGTGGCAGGCGTTGCAACGGCAACTGTTATATCAAACTTTTTCAGTGCCTGTATGATACTTTACTTTCTTACCCACGAGGAGGAGATGCTAAGACTTGATTTCAGAAAGCTCCGAATACGCTGGGAATATCTCCTTGGTATCATAAAGATAGGCTTGCCGGCAGGTTTGCAGAGCATGGTTTTCTCACTGTCAAACGTTGTGATACAGGCGGCGATAAACAGCTTCGGTTCAGACGGTATCGCCGGAAGCACAGCGGAACAAAATTTTGAGTTCATGGCATATTTTGTGATAAACGCTTTCGCTCAGACTGCGACCACATTTACAAGTCAGAATTTTGCGGCTCAGGATAAGGAACGCTGTAAAAAGATATACAGGCTTTGCACCTTTATCGGGCTTGCAAGCTGTCTTGGGCTGAGTATGATATTCCTTATTGGCAGACACCTTTTTATACAGATTTTCTCAACGGACGAGAACGTTATACACTATGCAATGATAAGAATGTGGTCAGTTTGCCTGCTGGAGCTTCTTACGGGCGTTTACGAGATATCGGGCGGCTGTCTTAGGGGAATGGGTCACTCTATGACACCTGCGGTCATAACTGTGCTTGGCACCTGCGTGTTCAGGCTTGTGTGGGTGAACACGATTTATGCGGCTCACAGAAGCTATCTTA
>ENA-UEQR01001203-UEQR01001203.1-human-gut-metagenome-genome-assembly--contig:-NODE-1203-length-14672-cov-6.751764_pt1 | contig 14672 bp, 9 predicted proteins | sample MGYA00242944_ERZ507941 | MGnify/ENA primary metagenome ERZ507941 (study PRJEB26167, sample SAMN06115398) | human gut metagenome | host: Homo sapiens | place: China:Chongqing | collected 2016-06-23...
ATGGACCATCAGCAGGCCGACGATGCCCATAATGCCGGTGCAGAGCGTGGAGAGCATATCCTCTTTGATATGGAATGCCAGATAGAACAGCATCACGCCAACCACGAGAATGAGGTCAGACAGCGCGGCGGGCAGCGCCCGGTAAATGACGTTCGGCAGAAAGCGGCCGCTGATGCGGTTCTCGTTCGGCTCCATGGCAAGGATGAACGACGGGATGCCGATGGTCAGCGCGTTGACCAGACTCAGCTGCGCGGGCGTATACGGATAGGGGAGCGTAAAGAACAGCGTGATGAGGGAAAGCACGAACGTGAAAATATTCTTGACGAGATACAGCGACGCGCTGCGCTCAATATTGTTGATGACGCGCCTGCCCTCGGCCACGACGGACGGCAGCGCGGAAAACTGCGAATCAAGCAGCACGATATGCGATGCCTGACACGCGACGCCCGAGCCGGAGGCCATGGCGATGGAGCAGTCTGCCTCGCGCAGCGCCAGCACGTCGTTCACGCCGTCGCCGGTCATGGCGACCGTGTGCCCCGCCCGCTTCATGGCTGCGACGAGCTTCTTTTTCTGATCCGGCGTGACGCGTCCGAAGACGGTCATGTCCTCCGCCGCCTTCGCAAGCTCCGCGTCCGTTTTGAGCGTCCGCGCGTCGACAGATTTCTCCGCGTTCGGGATCCCGGCACGCCGCGCGACCTCCGAAACAGTCAGGGGATTGTCGCCGGAAATGACCTTCGTGCGCACGCCCTGCTGCGCAAAATAGGAGAACGTCTGCGGCGCTTCGGGCCGGATCTTGTTGCTCAGCAGGATCAGCGCCAGCGGCATCATTTCCGCGTCCAGCGCTTCGTCCGACAGCTTCCCGTCGTAAAGCGCCAGCAGCAGCACGCGGCAGCCCTTCGCCGACCATTCCTCCGCCAGCGGCAGATACTGTTCCTTTTCCGGGCAGTTTGCCAGCAGAATTTCCGGCGCGCCCAGCAGATACGTCTCATCCTCATGGAAGGATACGCCGCCGTATTTTTTCGCCGACCGGAACGGCACGGCTTCGATCGCCGTCTGCATGGAAACGCCGGTAAAATACCGCCGCAGCGCGGCCATGGTGTCGTTGTCGTCCTGCATGGCGCAGACGTAATCGGCCATGATCATGCGGATATCGTCGGCGATATAGCGCTCCGGCTGTAAGGGAACAATGTCGTCGACGGTCATTTTCGGCTCTGTGATTGTGCCGGTCTTGTCGACGCAGAGCGTATCGACACGCGCAAGCGTCTCAATGCAGCCCATGTCGTGCACAAGCGTGCGCCGGTTTGCCAGCCGGATGACGCTGGCCACCAGCGCAAGACTTGTCAGCAGATACAGCCCCTCCGGGATCATGCCGACGATGGAGCCGACCGTGCTCGTCACCGCGTCCGTGATGGGGCTTTTCAGCCACAGATATTCCTTGATGAACATCACCGCGCCCAGCGGAATGACAAGGAAGCCGATCCATTTGATGAGACTCGTCAGCGAATGCATCATCTCTGACTGCGGCTGCGATCCGGTCTGCTTGGCCTCCAGCGTGAGCCGGGAGACGAAGCTGTCCGCGCCCACGGCGGTCAGCCGTGCGCGGCAGCTGCCGGACACGACAAAGCTGCCGGAGAGCAGCCGCTCGCCCGGCTTTTTAACGATCTCATCGGCCTCGCCGGTGACGAGCGCCTCGTTGACGCGGCATTCACCCGCCGCAACGACGGCGTCCGCCGGGATCTGGTCGCCGGGGGAAAAGACGGCGATATCGTCCCGCACGAGCTGGGCCGCGTCCAGCTCGACGATCTGCCCGTCCCGCACGGCGCGGCATTTCGGCGCGGCCATGATCTTCAGCCCATCGACCTTTTTCTTCACCCGCAGATCCTGCACGATGCCGATGAACATATTGCAGAACACGGGGCCGAGGAACGTCAAATTCAGCCACTGCCGCACGGCGATCACACAGCCTGCCAGCAGGAAGAACAGGAAGTTAAAGTACGTAAAAACGTTTTTTGCGATGATCTCCCGGACCGACGCGCCGGGAGACTCCACCGGCGCGTTGCCCCAGCCGCCGTCCAGCCGCTCCTGCGCCTGCGCGGCGCTTAAGCCCGTCTCGGCGTCCGCCTCCAAAACGGAGATCTCCCGCCGCTGCGGCCCGTCCGGCTCCTTCGGTTTTCGTTTCAGGAATGACGCTGCCACAAATGCCGTCCTCCTCCAAGTAGTTGCTGATATCATATCACATCTGCGGCAAAATTTATCAACAAACTGTATATTTTCAGAAAATCGTAAGAAATCATGCACCGGACGGGGAAATTCCGATACCGCCCATACTGCTTGCGGAAAAAGATCAGCATTTGATCGTGATTGCTCTTGTAATCAGCAAGTACGCTCGCTTGCCTTACATATGGAGACGTCCGTTTGGATGCGGGAAAGCGCGTGATATGGAAAGGGCGGTTCTGGCGGAAGGACGTCTGGCGAGGATGGAGAACCGGAACGCGCTCCTTTCAGATTCCTGTTTCTTCACCTCTTGCTTCGTCGTGCGTCGCTGGAGCGGAAAATCCGCAGTGTTATCCGAATAACGTGTTTTACTTGAAACTATTTGCGGATTGGGTATAATGGAAGTACAATCATGCCAAAAGAATACATCCCTTCCTTTAAAAAGGAAGTCGTCCGCCGATATGAACAAGGGACCACTTTGAACGCACGCAGCCAGGAACTCCACATTGCGCTCAGTACCCGTTGCCATTGGCGCAAAGAATACTGTTCTATCCAAACGGCCAACCACGCCTGCACGGCGAAGGCAATTATTCCGTTTTCCGTAATAACTGTTGGCATGGGTGCGTGCGCTTGGTATAATGGAATGGATAAAACCGGTAGCCGGGGAGGCAGCTATGGAATACTATGCGAAATCCGAAAATCTGCAGGGGCATCAGGAAACTGTGAAGGAGCATTTACAAAAGGTCGCTGCGCTTGCGCGGGAGTACGGGGAGGCGCTTGGCCTTGCAGATGCCGCAGGACTGGAAGGGCTGGTACATGATTTTGGAAAGTATACCGAGGCGTTTCAGGATGTGTGGAAAGGCAAACGAACAGGCGTTGACCATGCGATAAGCGGGGCCTGCTTTCTGGAATGCTGCTATAGGGGAAGACCCGGCAGCCGTCCTGTGATAGAGGCGGTCAATGGACACCATGCCGGTCTTGTGGCCTACGATATGATAAAGGCGGAGCTGCACGCGATTGCAGATGATCGTAAGAAAGCCCACGGAAACGCCGGAAAAACGCCCTCGATTGAAAACGCAGCGCAGCTGAAAGAGGCAAACGCCGCGTTTCAAAAGGATTTTCCTGATTTCAGACTGCCAAAGCTTCCGATACCTCCTGCCGATGAACTGGAATCCATGCTGTATACCAGATTGCTGTTTTCCTGTCTGGTGGATGCAGACTACACGGCCTCTGCAATGAATGACGACAGTACATACCTTGATCGTGCGGAGGACTGCTATTTTGACCCGCAGGCGCTTCTGGAAACACTGTACGCCTATTGCGGCAGCATCCGGCAAGCCTCCACTGCGGACAAAACCCTGAATCAGTACCGGGATCAGGTCTTTGAACAGTGTGGGAAGATGGGTGATAAGCCGGAGGGATTATATACGCTGACGGCGCCTACCGGAACCGGAAAAACGCTGGCGCTGCTGCACTTTGCGCTGCGGCACTGCCTGAAGCATGGAAAAAAGCGGATCATTATTGTCCTCCCGTTTTTGACGCTGGCGGAACAGAATGCAGATACGTATGCTAAAATCATTCCAAACGTGCTGATCGACCATAGCCAAAGTGATTTACCGGAGGAGGCCCGGGAGCTGGCCGCCAGATGGAGCGCTCCGGTCATCATCACCACGTCTGTCCGTTTTTTTGAAGCTCTGTTTTCAGACCGCCCGACCGTCTGCCGAAAGCTCCACAACATTGCAGGCAGCGTTGTGGTATTTGACGAGGCCCAGAGCCTGCCCGCCAGTCTGACCTCCGCCACGCTTCGCGCAGTGAATGCGCTGTGCAGCCGCTATCACACGACCATGGTATTCTCCACAGCGACGCAGCCGGATTTTGCCGCGCGAAAGGATCTGAATTGGACGCCCTGTGAGATCCTTCCGGAGCACAGAAAATTGTTCGAGGCTCTGAAGCGGGTGAATGTGGAATGGCGGATCGGGAATGAAACGCCCCTCGAAGCCATTGCGGAGGAAATGGCGGGCTGTGCGCGGGTCTGCGCCATCGTCAACCTGCGCCGTCACGCCCGACAGATCGCTGACGTACTGTCACGGCTTTGCCCCGAAGACACGGTTTTCTTTCTTACCACGGACCTGTGCCCCGCGCACCGGAGCCGGCAAATTGAGATCATCCGTCAGCGGCTGAAGCAGAAGCTGCCCTGCCGGGTCGTGGCGACCCAGTGCATCGAGGCTGGGGTAGACCTTGACTTTGAAACGCTGTATCGCGCGCTGGCGCCGCTGGATTCCATCATTCAGGCTGCCGGACGCTGCAACCGGAACGGCTGCGATTCTATGGGGCAAGTGATCGTATTTCGCCCGGAAGACAGCCGTATACCGTATCCTGACGACTGGTACAACAATGCTGCGGTCACAGTACAGGAAATGAATCCGCCGTTTTCCATCCATGACCCGGAGAACATCCGGGAATACTACCGGCGGCTGTTTGACGGCACAGCCGATAAACCGGAGCTGACGAAGGCAATCGACGCACGGGCCTTTGCAGAAACGGCGGCGCAATACAAGCTGATCTCCAGCGCCGGTGCGCAGGTCATTGTTCCCTATGCCGCAGAGCGGAAGCTGTATGAACAGATCGCGAAGCAGCTGCGCGAACAGGGTGTCACCGGTGTGCTTGTGAAGCAGGCAGCGCCGATCACTCTGACCTGTTTTGCAAAAAATCTGGCCCTGTATGCCGAGCAGATTCCGTTTGCCCGCCGGGGCAGAGAACAGTCTGCCGAACAGGCCGCAGGCAGCAATGTCTATCTGCTGTGCCCGCAGTATGAGGACCTGTATTCGGAGCAGCTGGGCCTGCATTTTCCGCAGGAAGAGCGATTTGATTCTATATTTTGAAAAAAAGCACACTGGTTGTCCGGATTATTGGACAGCTGGTGTGCTATTCTATTTTTCGTGGATACTTGACAAATTACCCGTTATATTTCATACTTATTTTGTCAGATATTTCATTCTTCTAACAGACACGTGCTATGGACGTCCTGTTCACAGTCCGAATCAGGACGAACAAATTACGGAGGTGAAGCGTATTTGAAAGAAATCACGATCGAGGTCTGGGGAGATTTCGCCTGTTTCTCTGCCCCTTATGCAAAAGTAGAACGGCTGACCTACCCATTCCCAACCCCATCAGCCGCCAGAGGGATTTTATCGGCAATTTATATGAAACCGAAGGAGTTCCGCTGGCAGATCAACCGCATTGAGGTATTGAACCCCATCCGCTATATCAGCTTCAAGCGCAACGAGGTCAAATGTACCGTCGGTTCGGAGCCGATCTCCACCGAGGAGGAGCGAACGCAGCGGCAGACGACGGCGCTGCAGGACGTCCGCTACCGGATCGCGGCGTCGATCATTCCCCGCCCGGCTTTTGCGGGAAAAGAGCTCCAACTGTATGAGCAGGCGCTGCGGCGCATCCGAACGGGAAAATGTTTCCACCAGCCGGAGCTTGGAATGCGCGAGTTTGTCTGCTATTTTGAGGAGAGCGACGGGACGCGTTCGCCTATCCAGCAGTCGATGGACGCAGGGCTGATGGTCTACGACCTGTTTGCGCCGGATGATGTGGAGGTCACGAAAAAGACGAAGATCAAAATGTCCCTGTTCCACGCGGTCATGGAGAACGGCGTGATTCTGATCCCGCCCTATGACAGTCCGGAGGTTCTGAAGGGGGAAGGCCTATGCTGAAAGCACTATATGACTACGGAGTACGCCGCCAGCTGGCTTTGCCGCCGGGATTCGCGGGGAAAACCATGAAGGCATATATTTCCCTCTCTGAAAGCGATGACCATGTCAGCGTCTATCTGGGTGGAAATGAGCCTGTTCCATGCCCGGATATCGGCAGTCTGGCCAACGGCAAGGATAAGAGCAATGTTCTTGCAGAGAAGCGCTCCGTCGTCATTCCCGAGGAGCCCGGAAGCAAAAGCACATTCTTTTTGGAGGCACTCCGCAGCGCGGCAGAGGAAGAACCGCTGCTGAAGGTCTGCGTCCGTGCACTGGAAACGCCTGAACTTGCGGCGGCCGTTCGCGCAGAGCTGGATCGGGCCAAAATCAAGCCGGGAGATCGGATCTCATTTCGGGTCAACGGGCAGTCTATCCTGCAATCGGAAAAACTTCGCGCATGGTGGAAGTCCTACCGAAAGCAGTTTTCTGCGGCGGACGAACGCCCATCCGCCCTGTGCCTGATCACCGGCGAACCGACGGTTCCCATGACGACGACCACGCCGATACAGGGCCTGCGAGTCGTCGGAGGGCACGCGAGCGGGGATGCGCTGATTTGCTTTGACAAGACGGCATTCTGCTCCTATAACCAGAAAAAAGCGGCGAACGCACCTGTTTCGGAAGAGGCTTTCAGTGTCGTGAAGGCTGCGCTGGATGATCTTTTGAAGGATGCGCCGATCCTTGCAGGGATGAAATTTGTCCACTGGTTTGACCGCGAGATTCCACAGGAGGATGATCCGCTTTATACTGTGGACTTTGGTTATGATCTGCCGGAGGATGAAACGGACGAGGAAGCAGAGCCGGAAGCCGCCGTCAACGAGCTGACAGCGCGAAATCAGGCGAATCAAATTCCGGAAAGCGTCTATTCCGGGCAGCCTGTTCCCAATTTGGACAACGTATCCTACTATATTCTGCTGCTGTCCGGCGCAAACAGCCGCGTTATGATCCGCAGATATGACAGAGGCAGCTATCCGGATCTTCGCCGCAATCTGGGACAATGGTATGCCGATCTGGCACTGACCAATCAGGGCGGTACCGGAAACATCAGGCCTGTGAAGCTGGCCGCTCGTCTGCTTCGTCTTTTAAAATTCCAGAAAACCGACAGCCGACCCTTTGAGCGGCTGTCAAAGGAGCTGGCCGGGATCACCCCGGCGGTCGTGCAGGCGATTTTGTCAGGCGGATGCCTGCCGGATGCCGTCGCGGCAAAGGCGCTGGCCTATATTCGCTCGGAGCTGCTGTCGAACGACGACAGCGACACGCGAAGCACCCTGCCCAACAGTCTGGCCTGCCAATGGCTGAAGGTCTGGCTGCTCCGGAAAAATCGAATCCATCATCAGGAGGGAACAATTTTGGAAGCATACAATCTGCATCTTCGCAATGCCGCATATCACTGCGGCGGATTGATGGCCGTATATGCGGCGATCCAGAGGACGGCTATGCCGGACGTCAATACCGGCATTGTGGAGCGGTACTACGCCTCCGCCATTCAGATGCCCGCGCTGGTCATCGGCCAGCTCAGCAGCCGCTCAAATCACCATCTGGAAAAGATCGAAAACGGATGGCTCGCCGATAAATACCGCGAGAAGCTGCAGGAAATTTCCGTCGCGCTGGGGACGTCCATTCCTGCTACGCTGAATCTGGAACAGCAGTCCTATTTTGCGCTGGGCTACTATCAGATGGGCGCGAAGCTCAATCAGGAGAGAAACAGAAACGTCGCCGCCGCCAGAGAAAAGACCGGCGCGGCAGAAGAATAAAAGGAGGAGTATCTTATGGCAATTCAGAACCGATATGAGTTCATGTATTACGTTGCGTGCACAAATTGTAACCCGAACGGAGACCCGGACATGGGCAATATGCCCCGGCTCGATCCGCAGACCATGCAGGGCTTCATCACCGACGCTGCAACCAAGCGCCGCATTCGAAATTACGTGGAGCTGGCCCATCAGGGCGAGCCCGGTATGAACATCATCATCCAGCAGGCGACCAACATCAACCGCCATATCGCGGAGGCCAAGCGGGCAGCCGGTGTTGAAGACTGCGCAAAGGCAAAGGAAGCCGTTTACGCGGGCAGAAAAAAGGCCTGTGAGCTGTTCTACGATGTACGTACCTTCGGCGCAGTCATGTCCACAGGCCCCAACGCGGGGCAGGTGCGCGGGCCGGTGCAGATCACCTACGGAAAAAGTCTGGACGCCGTTCTTCCGCTGGACATTTCCATCACCCGTATGGCGGTCGCCGACAAGGTAAAGGATGGCGCTACAGTAGAGGATTACGCGGCATGGGAGCAGGAGCAGCCGGAGGACAAGCTTCGCACAATGGGCCGCAAGCAGATCATCCCCTTCGGCCTGTATGAGGTTCGCGGCTTCGTCAGCGCCAACCTGGCTGAAGAGACCGGGTTTGATGACGAAGATTTGAATGTCCTGTTTGAAGCCATTCTGAATATGTACGAGCATGACCACTCCGCCAGCAAGGGCGAAATGGCCGTCGTTTCTCCGCTGATTATTTTCAGGCACGTTGGCACGGATACCGACGCGGCGCAGAGAATCCGTCAGGCCAAACTGGGCTGCGCCCCGGCCCACAAGCTCTTTGATCTGGTCAAGGTCACGAAAAAAGCTTCCGTTTCCTATCCCAGAAGCTATCGGGATTATGACGCGCTTGTCTCTCTGGACAGGGTTCCCAAGGGCGTGCAGATCGGGTTCAAGCCAAGCGCCTTTGAGCCGGTAGTCTGGGACGCGCTTCCCGCAGACGAAGACTGGTTCTGCCATGGATGAGTGGGAGCCGATTCCTCTTTCCCGACTGTCTCACGCAGGGTTCTGCCTGCGTCGGGCTGCACTGCTGACCAATGAGCAGGTCTGGGCGGAAAGTGCGGATACCTTGATGCCCGGTTCCCAGAAGAAGGACAGAATAGTCGCCCCTCCCGCAGGGGCGTGAGTAGAAATTGGCACGTCCGAGACACCTTCCGGCGCTTGGAGGTCGCCCCTCCCGCAGGGGCGTGAGTAGAAATAGCTGGCGGCCTGCGTAATCCACCACGAAATAGTGGTCGCCACTCCCGCAGGGGCGTGAGTAGAAATAAAGCCGAGATACTGGTGGTACTGGAACGTCTGCCGTCGCCCCTCCCGCAGGGGCGTGAGTAGAAATGGTGTACTCGCGGAGAAATTTCACATCCTGACCAGCACTGGAGCGCTGAATCTCCAGTTATTTGACTGCAAATACGAGGATGTCCGAAAGGCAGCCGTCTTGCAGACGCTTGAGGCAATCTTCTCGAAGCATTGACACGGAAAACGAAGAAAGGAAAAAGAGGAAAAAGATGACCAGACAATATCAGATTCAAAAAATCACCGGGAAACCGGACTGGAATAAGATCGAAAAAGCGCCGATCGACCAGAAACTGTGGCTACCCTGTGAGCAGATCAGCGCCTACGCGCAGCTTGCGTACGATGACAGCCGGTTGTATGTGCGCCTTCACGCGGAGGAACCAACGATCCGCGCAGAAAATACCGGCATGCTTGACCAGCCGTGTCAGGACAGCTGCCTGGAGTTTTTCTTCAGCGCCGCAGAGCAGGATGCGCGATATATCAACATTGAGCTGAACCCCAGCCTGTGCATCTATTTCGGATTTGGGACCGGAAGAGAGGATCTGATGCGGATCCTGCTTCCGGACGGCGCAAAGACCTTGCATGCAGCCAGCGAAAGAACGCCCAGTGGCTGGGATGTGACGTATGAGCTTCCTTTTCAGCTGCTGCGGCTGTTCTTCCCGGATTTTGCTCCGTCCGGAACAATCCGGGGCAATTTCTACAAATGCGGCGATCTGACCGTGCAGGAGCATTATCTTGCGTGGAACCGCGTGGACGCGGAACGGCCCGATTTCCATCTTCCGAAGTACTTTGGAGCGTTGATTTTTTCTGAATAAGCAAGCAGCCCAGCTCTAAATTCCGAGTCAGGCTGTTAAAGATGGCGGCATCTCATTGTATCAATGGGATGCCGCCATTTTGCTATCATACAATACACCTCCATTCTCAGCGCCCTTTTTGAGCGCAAAAAAGGCGCTGGTCATTGGTTCGTGAAAACCAACAATCCAGCGCCCATAACTTTGTGAAAGATTTTTCTTCGTTATTTCCGGAATCTTGCCGCCGCAGCCCTCTGAAAAAGGGCGCTGACAGCAAAAATCCCTTGAATATGGAAAACCAGAGGTTCAAAACCCCTGCCATCCGTGATTTCATCTATGGAGTTACCAAAGAATTTTGAGAATAAAAAATTGCCGAACACGTTGAAATGACTGGCTTTTTCGCCATTTCATCTATAGTGTTCGGCAATCATGGTGGAGACTGGCGGACTCGAACCGTCGACCTCTTGCGTGTGAAGCAAGCGCTCTAACCAGCTGAGCTAAGCCTCCATTGCTGGACTATTATAGCAGATGGAAGGGGGAAAAGTCAACCTTGGATTTTGTTTTCTTCCTGCCAAAGCGACGGAGCGGCGGCGAGGAGCTGCGTTTTGGTGTTCTGATCAGGGTGCTCCAGCGCATATACTAGCAGCAGGTGCAGCATCCGGCCCACGTCTTTGCCACAAAGCGTGGGAAAATCCGCGCCGGTGACGGCGAGCTGGCGCAGCGTGACGCAGTCGCCGCGCGTCTCGATCTGCCGGACAATATCTGTGCGCTGCATGTCCGCCTGCAGATGCGCCGTTTCCCAGCCGTGCTCCGCAATCAGGCGCTTCCATTCCGCCTCCGTCCGGCCCTCGCGCCATGTCTGCGCTGTCAACTCAATCAAACGGCAGAGCTTCGCGGGCAGGCGGAACGCCGCCGGGTCGAACGCCGGACAGCGCAGCTTTGCGGCTGTCCATCTGGCCTCCGGCGTTTTTGGCAGGGCGGAAAGCCCGGAAAAATCGGCATTTTCCGCCCGTATGCAGGCGCCCAGAAGTCCTTCGGCCAGCATACGGCCAAAATATTCGGGCCGGTCGGACAGAAGCGTCTTCTCCGCCTCCTCCCGCACCCGCTCGCGGGAGAGCGACGCGCAGAGCGGCGCGCAGCGTCGGATCGCCGCCTGCGTCTGCGCGTCCAGTGAAAAGCCGAGCTGCGCGGCAAAGCGGTACGCGCGCAGCATCCGAAGCGCATCCTCCCGGAAGCGCGTTTCCGGCTCGCCGACGCAGCGGATCACATGGCGAGTCAAATCGTCCCGTCCTCCAAACAGATCGGTGATCGCGCCGCTTTCGTCCATCGCCATGGCGTTGATCGTAAAATCGCGGCGGGCCAGATCCTCCGCGAGACTGCGCACAAAGCGCACCCCATCGGGGTGGCGGCCATCGTGATATGCGCCGTCAAGGCGGTAGGTCGTGACCTCGGCGCTGACGCCGTCCAGAAGGACGGTCACGGTGCCGTGCCGGATGCCGGTGGGGACGCAGTGCGGAAACAGGCGCAGCACGTCCTCCGGCAGCGCCTGCGAGGCGATATCCCAGTCATGGACCGGGCGGCCCAGCAGCGTGTCGCGCACGCAGCCGCCGACGTACCGGGCCTCAAACCCGGCGTCCTCCAGTGTTTTGATGATCGCATCCGGCCTCATAGCGTGTCCTCCCGGCAAAAATCCGAAATTCTTCTTGTTTTATTGCCGTCTTCCGTATATAATATAATGCTGTCAGTTTTCATTATACGCGCCCTCCCGCGCGTGCGCAATCCAAATTTTTCGGAGGAACCTTGCATGGAATATCCTTCCTGCCAACATATCGAGCAATATCTGGTCCCCGGCAAGCGCTGCCATCTGGTGGGCATCGGCGGCGTGTCGATGCGGCCGCTGGGGCTTGTCCTGCGGCGCATGGGGATGGAGATCTCCGGCTCCGACATGAACGCGTCCGTTTCGACGGACGAGCTGATCGCCAAGGGCATTCAGGTCTCCATTGGGCACCGGGCCGAGAATATCGAGGGGGCCGACTGCCTCATCCGCACGGCTGCCGCGCACAACGACAACCCCGAGATCGCCGCTGCCCGCGCCAGGGGCATCCCCATTTTCGAGCGGGCGCAGGCCTGGGGCTATATCATGCGGGCCTACAAAAACGCCATCTGCGTTTCCGGCACGCACGGCAAGACCACGACGACCTCAATGCTGACGCACATTTTCATGCAGGCCAACCGCGATCCCACGATCATGATCGGCGGCTTCCTGCCGCTGCTCGGCGCAGGGCACCGCGTCGGCAAGGGCGACACGATCATTCTCGAAAGCTGCGAATACTGCAATTCGTTCCTGAACTTCTTCCCGACCGCTGCGGTCATCCTCGACGTGGACGCCGATCATCTGGACTTTTTCAAGGATCTTCAGGACGTGGAGCGGTCGTTCCGGAAATTTGCCTCCCTCGTCCCGGCAGACGGTCTGATCGTCGCCAACGGCGACGACAAAAACACCCGCGACACGCTGACCGGGATGCCGTATCTGTCATTCGGCTTCGATGCGAAAAACGACGTGTACGGGAAGAACTTCTCTGAAGATTTCAGCGAATTTGACGTTTTCTGCGGCGGGCAGCCGTATGCGCACCTGCATCTGGGCGTCATTGGCCGTCACAACGCGCTGAACGCGCTGGCCGCCTGCGCGGTGGCATGGAAATTCGGCATTTCCGGCGAAACCGCAGCCGCGGCGCTCGCAGAGTTCCACGGCGCGGGCCGCAGGCTCGAATACAAGGGCAGCTTCCACGGCGCAGACGTCTACGACGACTATGCCCACCATCCCAACGAGCTCCACGCGCTTTTGCGGGCTGTCCGGCTGATGCATTACCGGCGTGTGATCTGCGCGTTCCAGCCGCACACGTATTCGCGTACGAAGGCGCTGTTCCAGAGCTTTGTCGACGAGCTGCGTACGGCCGATCAGGTCGTTCTGGCCGATATTTACGCCGCGCGTGAACAGAACACCGTCGGTGTCTGCTCGCAGGAGCTGGCCGCGGAGATCCCCGGCGCGGTCTACTGTCCGAGCCTGCAGGGCGTGACGGCCTATCTGCGCGAGAATGCGCAGCCGGGCGATATCATCCTGACCGTCGGCGCAGGCGATATCTACAAGGCCGGAGAGGCGCTTTTTACAGAATAACGGAACTTTTCTCAAAAACCGGCGTCTGAACTCCCAGACGCTGGTTTTTTGATTGACAGCCTGTTCCAGTATCCTGTATAATAAAGTCGAAGAAACAAGAATAAGGGAGGATTCTTATGGTCTCAAGCATTTACAAAAAAACATTTTCCGTTTTGATGAAGCGCCCCTTCCGGCTTTGGGGCATATCCCTGCTTGCAGAGTTCCTGTGTCTGGTGGCCTACGCCGGGTTCATCGGCGTTCCGGCTGCCGCGTTCTGCGCTGCGCTTCTGCTGTCGGCTTCCATGTCGATGATCTTCCTCAACAGCTACCGCACGGGACTTGAGCCGAAGACGACCTATCTGTTCGCCTCATTCAAAAAGGACCGGATCCTTCGCGTTCTGGGCGGCATGGCATGGATGCAGCTCTGGATCTTCCTGTGGTCGCTCATTCCGATCGTCGGGATCGTGTTCGGCATCATCCGTATGTATGAATACCGCTTCGTGCCCTACATCCTTATGACGCGCGACGACGTCAAGCCCACCGACGCCATCAAGATCTCCAAGCAGGAGACGACGGGCTACAAGGGCAAGATGTTCGGCGCGGATATCCTGCTCGGCGCAGTCTATTTGGGCGCATTTCTCGTTTTTGCCCTGCTGGGGGAAATCCCGTATCTTGGCGTGCTGTTCCGCATCCTGTGGGTCCTGATCGCCATCGCATACGGCCTGCTTGCGCCGCTGTTCAGCGGGATCATGCAGGCGGCGTTCTATGTGGAAATTCAGAACCGCCGCGCGGCAGACTCCTGGCACCCCGCTGCGCCCGCACGGCCCGACTGGCCCATTCCGCCGGTGCAGCCCGTGCAGCCGTCCGCTCCCGTTCAGCCCGAGCGGCCCATCCCGCCCACACAGCCCGTGCAGTCCGCTGCTCCCGAACAGCCTGTATGCCCTGTCTCGCCTGTTGTGCAGCCTTCGTTTACCGAAGCTGTGACGCAGCCCGCTTCGCAGGGAGCGCCGGTCGTCTTCTCCCCGGAGCCTGAACCGCAGCAGCCGCCGGAGGAGCCGGTCCAGACGCAGCCGTCTGACCTCCGCTGCCCGCGCTGCGGCGCAGCCGTCAAAATTCCCGGCGCCATGTTCTGCACCATATGTGGGGAGCGGCTGAAATGAGCATCGTTCTGTTTATTCTGGCGCTTGCCGCTGCATTTATCGGAACAATTTTCGCCTTCCGCGCCATCAGCCGCATTCACAGCGGCGAAAGCTATACCTACGAAGCCACAGCCTGTGCTGTCTGCGTGACGCTGATCGTGCTTGCGCTGATGCTTCGGTAAGAAATTCTGCGTGCCATCGTCTCTCGGCAGACCGGCAGGGGGCTGCCTCAAACAGGATCAGTATAAAAACCAGCGTTTGGATTTGCTGTCCCCTGACAGGGGTAACAATGGCGGCGGGGGTTACCCGGCTGGTGCTTCAGGCACCAGCCGGGTTTTCCATTGGCGTATAGCTGGGAATGGTTCAGGATACCTTCGGGATCTCTTTGTGCTGTTCGGGTTCGGCCGTTTGTCTGTTCTCCATGCAGCCAATGTCGGCGTAGTGAATTTCCACAGTCTGTGGTGCGTGTTTGGACCATTTTACTTCCTTTTCATTCCCGTTCCGCGCAGAATTTGAAGAACACGCGC
>ENA-UEQR01001204-UEQR01001204.1-human-gut-metagenome-genome-assembly--contig:-NODE-1204-length-14669-cov-7.210938_pt1 | contig 14669 bp, 8 predicted proteins | sample MGYA00242944_ERZ507941 | MGnify/ENA primary metagenome ERZ507941 (study PRJEB26167, sample SAMN06115398) | human gut metagenome | host: Homo sapiens | place: China:Chongqing | collected 2016-06-23...
ACGGCAAATTGGAACAGAATAAATATTGGCAATAACCTAAATAAAAGAACTACAATTCTTCTAACCTTCAACTTTTTATATTAACTTAACAGAAAGAAGAAAAAGAACGATTTGAGGCATTGTTGATAAAGACACATGATTTAACATTGCAGGCTGAGAAGCAGGAAAAGACAGAAAAAGCAGTTTCAAAACATACATTACGAATTGGGAGGAAATAGAGATGGCAGATATCCGACAGATATTAAAGTGGCAGAAACTGTGTCAGAGGCAGGAAAAGGCATGGATGATTTCGTTACTATGAATAAAGCGTTGCAGCAGGATGGGATTGTGACTACCGACCAGATTTACAGACAGTACCGGAATATCATGGTCACGGAAAAAGATGGAAAACAAAAGATTGCAGACCCGGATACATTCGACAGTGACATTTCCAACGCTATCGTTACGTATTTATTGTCTGTTGCTGATTATAATGAATATGCAAATACGGATCTGACACTTAAGGATGACGAAATACTCATCTACAGTTCAGGAAAAGAATGGAAAAAAGAGCGAATGGTATAAATGCACTGTTGATGATGTGAAAGCTGCGGTTCTCGCAGTCAAAACTTCTTCTCTCAATCTAGAAAATCGGACACAGAATTTTCGTATGCGTCCAGAGCAGGCCCGCGCCGTACGCATGACGAAGGCTTATTTTGAATCTGAGACGAAAAGAAACCCAAAACACACAGCAAAGTTCCTTTGGAATGCAAAGATGCGTTTTGGAAAGACATTCACATCCTATGAGCTGGCAAAAGCAATGGATATGAAGCGCGTCTTGATTCTCACATTCAAACCCGCAGTCGAGGAATCTTGGGAAACGGATCTGCTGTCACACGTGGATTTTGAAGGTTGGCAGTTCTATTCTCGTGAAGTTTCGCAGGAAACGGGCATCCGTCCGGAGGATCTGGATCAGTCAAGACCTATCGTCTGCTTTGGTTCATTTCAGGATTTTCTTGGTACAAACGCTGCTGGTGGCATCAAGGCCAAGAACGAATGGGTTCATGCTACAAATTGGGATATGGTCATTTTTGACGAGTATCATTTCGGCGCATGGCGTGAGAATGCAAAGCATTTGTTTGAGAAAGAGGATGAAGATAGCTACGATGAGCTAGATATCGACAAGTATAAAAAGAATGAAGCTGATAATGCCGTTAATGAGGACTTTCTCCCGATTACGACAAAGTACTACTTGTTCCTGTCTGGTACACCCTTCCGTGCTTTGAATACCGGTGAATTCATGGAAGATCAGATTTTCTCATGGACGTATTCAGATGAGCAAAAGGCAAAGGAAGAATGGGATGATAACGATGGTCCGAATCCGTATGCGTCTATGCCGGAGATGGTTATGATGACGTATCGGATTCCTGATGAAATCCGTCGCATTGCCTATAACGAGGACTTTAACGAATTTGACTTGAATGTATTCTTCGCAGCAAAACCGGAGGTAGAAGGACACCCGGAGACGGCGCAGTTCGTCTACAAGGACTATGTCCAGAAGTGGCTCACCCTTATTCGTGGAGCTTATTTACCTTCCTCGGTTGACGACTTGAAGCTTGGTCAGAATGCCAAGCCGGTTATGCCATATTCTGATGCCAGAATGCTTTCCGTTCTGAATCACACGCTGTGGTTTCTGCCGAACGTCGCCTCCTGCTACGCAATGGCAAACCTGCTTGCGGAGAAGCAGAATGTTTTCTATCACGACTATACCGTCAATGTTTGCGCCGGAACGGCAGCAGGCGTGGGTCTTGCTGCTCTCAAACCCGTCCGTGAATCTATGGACCCGCCGCTTGAGACAAAAACCATCACGCTTTCCTGCGGAAAGCTGACAACAGGTGTGACGATTAAGCCGTGGACGGGAATTTTCATGCTTCGCAATCTGTCATCTCCCGAGACATATTTTCAGGCAGCTTTCCGTGTTCAGTCTCCTTGGACGGTAAAGAAGGAAGACGGTACAGAGGAGATTCTCAAAGAGAACTGTTACATCTTCGACTTCGCGCTTGACCGTGCATTGAGACAGATATCCGACTACAGCTGTCGCCTGAACATCTCAGAATCAAATCCGGAAAAGAAAGTCGGCGACTTCATTCACTTCCTGCCTGTGTTGGCATTTGACGGAAGCACAATGACTGCCGTTTCTGCATCCGACATTCTGGATATCACAATGGCTGGCACCTCCGCTACACTTCTCGCAAGACGTTGGGAATCCGCACTTCTTGTTAATGTGGACAATGAGACGCTTCAGCGACTTCTTGATAACGACGATGCGATGAAAGCAATCATGAACATTGAGGGCTTCCGTAGCCTCAATAAGGACATTGAAACGATTATCAACAAATCGAACGCCGTTAAGAAAGCTAAGGCTGAAAAAGGCGATAACATGACTCAGAAGGAAAAGAAGCAGCTTTCTGAGGAAGAAAAAGAGTACAAGAGTAAGCGAAAGGAGATACAGGAGAAGCTTATTAAATTTGCAACCAGAATCCCAATTTTTATGTATCTGACGGATTTTCGTGAGTACAGCCTGAAGGATGTTATCACGCAGTTCGAGCCGGGGCTCTTTAAGAAGGTCACCGGACTTACGGTCGAAGATTTTGAACTGCTGGTTTCACTCGGAATATTTAACGACTCACTTATGAATAGTGCTGTCTATAACTTCAAGAGATATGAGGATGCCTCTCTTGAGTATACCGGCATAAGCAAACATGCTGATGAAGAAGATGTCGGCTTGTTCAGTACAGTTATTTCTAAAGATGAGTACAAGGATATGGCCTCCGTGCAGACGGCTTCCATGCAGGAGAATCCATTCAAGAAGACTGTCATCATCGAGCAGCCAATTCAGCAGCCGAAACCCGCACCAGCCAAACCGAAGGTCGTGCCGATTAATCAGGGTTACTCTGTACCTGGCTTGGAGCGCGGTTCCTATGTCGCAGAAAAACCTGCTCCATACGACGCTAAGCCAAAATTCAAAGAGGTCGACCTGTCGAAATTCCGTGTTGGTACTATCGTCACACACAAGAAGTACGGTGAGGGCAAAGTGACGGGAATCAAATCGGGCAAGGTCATGGTTTCCTTTGATGTGGCGAATAAGACGTTCTTGTTCCCGGATGCCATTGGGAAGGGATTCTTAACGGTTAAGGAATGGTAGGAATTTCTGCTCAGACAATAAAGTATTGCGGAGGATGCATGAATGTTTGACAAATTTCGTTTGAAAGAGGTGCTCGTCCAGTACAAGAAGGATTTCCTTCCGAAGCACTGGAAAGACGAAAAATATAAGTGGGAAGCGGTTAAATGCTTTCAGGACAACTGGGATGTGAAAGCGGAGGACTTTGCTGATATGCTCAGCCGGTCTCTCTCCAAAACCTATAACCTTCTTGCCTCGATGAATAATTTCCCGGCACGAATGATTACCGGTTTCGCCAAGACTGCGCCGGAGGAAGTCCGGGCGATGTATATTGACCTTTTTGACGAGACCAAGGAAGTCTACGAGCGGATCAACGCATTCAAAATGCAGTCATCTATTCTGCTCGAAAAGTACGGAAACGGAGCCGGACAACATTATCAGTATGAGAATGCCATCACGACATACCTGTGGCTGCGATATCCGGACAAGTACTACATCTATAAGTTCGGTGAGGTAAAGGCAGCGTCCGATGTCCTCGAAAGCGACTACCGCTTCAAGAAAGGCGCATACGCGGATAATATCCGGAATTTCTATAAATTCTATGATGAAATCTGTGAGGAACTGAAACAGGATACAGAGCTGGTAAACCTGTTCCGAAGTCAACTTACAAGCGACTGCTATCCAGATCCGGAACTGAAAACGCTGACCTTCGATGTAGGGTTCTACATCTCGCGGGAATATTCTAAGAAAGATAGCGGCGATCCCGATAATAATGTGTGGTTCCCGTCACAGGAAGAATATGCGCCCGGCATCACTGTTCAGGAATGGGTGGCACTGCTGAATGATAAAAGTGTCTTTACACAGAGCAGCCTTGAAATTATGAAGCGCTTCAAGGACTACGGCGGCGCAGCCACCTGCACACAGCTTGCTGTCAAATACGGCGAGAGCAAGAACTTTTATAACGCCGGTTCTGTAGGATTGGCAAAACGAGTCGTCGAGAAGACCGGATGCCCGGTTATGCCGAGAGATTCTGATAATTCCAGATGGTGGCCTGTCCTCTATGTTGGCAGGCATGCTACAAAAGACGAAGACGGCGGGTACATTTGGAGACTTCGGAGCGAACTCTCCGATGCCTTGGATCAGGTCGATTTGAAGGACGTGGACCTCTATGCAAAATCTGATGACGGCGAAGAAGAACATGGCTACTGGTGGCTGAATGCGAATCCGAAGATCTGGAGCTTTTCAGATCTGCAGGTCGGCGAAGTGCAGGACTACACGCTCTTCAACGAGAATGGCAACAAGCGCCGTGTGTTCCAGAACTTTATTGACGCCAAGGCAGGCGATCTCGTCATTGGCTATGAATCGAATCCGGTCAAGCAGGTTGTAGCTCTTGTGAAGGTCAGTGCGGCGAACGACGGCCAGAAGATTTATTTTGAAAAGACAGAGTCGCTTGCAAACCCGATTGACTACCAGACGCTGAAGGAATGCCCTGAACTGGAGAAGATGGAGTTCTTCCAGAATCCGAATGGCAGCTTCTTCAAGCTGACAAAAGGCGAATATGAATTCATCATGGACATGATCCGTGATGAGAATCCGCTGAATACTGAGGTAAAGATTCCACCTTATACGAAGGAGGACTTCCTATCTGAGGTTTACATGACCGAGGAGAAATATGATCGGCTGGCTGGTGTGCTCCTGAACAAGATGAACATCATCCTGCAGGGTGCTCCAGGTGTCGGTAAGACATTCGCTGCAAAGCGCCTCGCCTACTCACTGATGGGTGAAAAGGATGACAGCCGGATTGAATTCGTGCAGTTTCATCAGAATTATTCCTATGAGGATTTCATGATGGGCTATAAACCGTCCGGCGACAGCTTCGAGCTGAAGTATGGCGTGTTCTATCGTTTCTGCAAGAAGGCCGAGAATCAGCCGGATAAGAAGTACTTCTTCATTATTGACGAAATCAACCGCGGAAATCTCAGTAAGATTTTTGGCGAACTTCTGATGCTGATCGAGAAGGATTATCGCGGCACAAAGGCTACGCTTGCCTATAATGGCATGCCTTTTACTGTGCCGGAAAATCTGTACATCATCGGCATGATGAACACGGCAGACCGCAGCCTTGCGATGATCGACTATGCTCTTCGTCGGAGGTTCAGCTTCTTTGAGATTGAACCGGGTTTTGAATCAAAAGGCTTTAGTGACTATCAGCGGACACTGGAGAACGATACATTTGATGAGCTGATCAAGAAAGTCATCGAATTGAATGAGGAAATCAGCCGGGATAAATCTCTTGGCAAAGGTTTCTGTATCGGGCACAGCTATTTCTGCGGCAGAACGAAGAAAACCTGCACCGACGAATGGATGCAGTCAGTTGTGGATTATGACATTCTCCCGATGCTTCAGGAGTACTGGTTTGACGACGACAGCAAGGTGCAGCGGTGGGATAACATCCTGCACGGAGTATTTCAATGACAAAGGATAAAAGCATATTCATAAAAAACATCTACTATATGCTGTCCTATGCGTTTACTACGCTCAAAGAGTCCGTCTACGACGATATTCAGAAAGAGTCATTCGAGAACATCCATAACCTGTTTGCGGCGATTCTGGCAAAAGGTATAGGCCTTCAGCTGAAGCAGGGACTTTATCGGGAATACATCAATCGGGTGGAGACACTTCCTGTTGTCCGCGGCAAAATTGATATGCCGGGTACAATCCGAAACCGGCTGGGACGCAGACAGGTTGTAACCTGTGATTACGACGAGCTTTCCGAGAATAACCTGCTGAACCAGATTCTTAAATCCACGGTCTTCCTGCTGCTTCGACAGAGGGATGTAGACGAGAAATACAAGGCGGAACTGAAAAAGGAGATGCTCTTTTTCTCGGAAGTGGATCAGATCGAGCTACAGCACATTCGCTGGTCGGATATCCGCTTTCAGAGAAATAATCGGACGTACCAGCTGCTTCTTGTAATCTGCCAGCTGCTGATAGAAGGCTCGCTACTTACAACTGAAAGCGGCGAATACCGACTGGCGAGCTTTGTGGATGAGCAGCGGATGAGCAGGTTGTATGAGAAGTTCATTCTGGAATACTATGCGCAGGAGTTCGGGCAGCGACTGAAGGGATTCTCTTCGAGGGCGTTGCAGATCCCGTGGCAGCTTGACGACGGTTACGATGCTCTGCTTCCGGTGATGCAGACGGACATCACGCTGACATACGGGAATCAGACGCTCATCATCGATGCAAAATATTATGAGCGGACGCTGCAGACGAACTTCGATGTGCAGACACTGCATTCGGGCAACATGTATCAGATCTTCACCTATGTGAAAAACAAGGAAGCGGAACTTGAAGGCACCGGGCATCAAGTGTCGGGGATGCTTCTGTACGCCAAGACTGATGAAGACCTTGTCCCAGACAATGTGTACCAGATGAGCGGGAATCAGATCTCGGTGAAGACTCTGGATCTGAATCAGGAGTTTCCGGAGATTGCTGGGCAGCTGAATAAGATTGTAGAAGATCATTTCATGGTGATGCTTCCTGACGCAGTTTAGCTGATTCAACCTTTAAACGATAGGCATACTATTTAAAGATTGCAGATTGGGGATGTCGCTTTTGACCACAACAACCACAGCAGCATATGAATACAGGACCGGAAGTGAGCTCCCGCTCTATGCCCTGAAACGAAGAAAAGCCCAGAAACAGTGCGGTTTCCGGGCTAAAAGCACATACGGGCATTGTATCAAAGATAAGGTCTTAATAGATCCTCCCTACAATACGGGCAACGACTTTATCTACAACGACGACTTCAAAGTATCCAGCGAAGAATATGCAGATGAGTCCGGCGAAGTGGATGAAGAAGGTAACCGAATGTTTAAAAACACAGACTCCAATGGGCGTTTTCACTCCGACTGGTGCTCGATGATCTATTCAAGACTTATGCTGGCGAGGAATCTGCTGAGTGAGGATGGGTTAATTTTTATTTCGATTGACGAGCATGAATCCCATAATTTATGGAAAATATGCGATGAAGTGTTTGGACTCGAAAACTTTATTTCCCAAATTGTATGGGAAAAACGTTATACGAGAAGCAATAATGCGAAACGATTCACTACATTGACTGAACCGGTTATTTGCTATGCAAAAAGTTTAGCAAAAGTGACCGACATTAAAGAAAAACGTAGTGAAAAGGCAGACTCCATTTATTCTAACCCAGATAATGATCCAAGAGGAGTATGGACAAGTGTTTCTTACGTTAATCCTGCATCAAAAACTCAACGACCGAATCTCGTTTATAAGATTCACAACCCAGTAACAGGTGAGGATGTAGAGCATCCTACAAATGCATGGAAATATGAAAGGGCAACTTATGAGCAACACGTAAAAGAAAACCGATTGTATTGGGGCAAGAATGGGGAAAACACCTATCCAAGATTAAAGAAATTTTTATCAGAGATGGATGGTGGAATGGTTCCTGTGGACTTGTGGAGACATGAAGATACCGGGACTACAGATCAAGCAAGCAAAGAGTTAGAGAGTCTTCTTGGAAGAAACATATTTGATTTTCCAAAGCCCAAGGAACTAGTCATGCGGATTTTGTCCTTAATCATCAATGGCGATATAGGGCAGGATAATATCATCCTCGACTTCTTTTCCGGCTCCGCTACGACTGCCCACGCTGTCATGCAGCTGAACGCCGAGGATGGTGGCCATCGCAAGTTCATCATGGTACAGCTTCCGGAAGAGACCGACGAAAAGAGCGAAGCATACAAAGCCGGTTACAAGAATATTTGTGAAATCGGCAAGGAACGCATTCGTCGCGCCGCAAAGAAGATTCACGAGGACAATCCTGACGCAAAGTTTGACGACGGTTTCCGTGTCCTGAAACTCGATGATAGTAATATGAATGATGTTTACTATGCTGCCGGTGATTATACACAGGATCTTGTTGCTATGATGGAATCCAATGTGAAGTCCGATCGAACGGATCTGGATCTGCTTTTCGGCTGCCTGATTGAATGGGGACTTCCACTTTCGCTGCCGTATACGTCGGAAAAAATCGAAGGATGCACGGTTCACACCTACAATGACGGGGATCTGATTGCATGCTTTGATGAAAACGTGCCGGAGTCGGTTATCAAGACCATTGCCAAACGTCAGCCGCTTCGTGCCGTGTTCCGTGACTCCAGCTTCGCCAGCAGCCCGGAAAAGATTAATGTCGGCGAGATATTCAAGTCCCTTGCGCCGGATACAAGAGTCAAGGTCATTTAAGGAGGTGGCAGAATGAAGCTGCAATTCAAGCATCAGAAGTTTCAGGCTGACGCCGCCAAAGCCGTCGTAGATGTTTTTGCCGGGCAGCCATACCTCACGCCCACCTACATGATGGACAGAGGAACCGGAATCTATCAGCCCGGCCTGAACGAGGACGATGACTTCACGGGCTGGTCGAACGCGAAGATCGTCCCGGAGCTGTCTGACGGACAGATACTTGAGCATATCCGGAAGATCCAGCGTGACGGGCAGATCGAGCCGTCAAAGTCGCTCGAGGGCAAATACAATCTGACCATCGAGATGGAGACCGGCGTCGGGAAAACCTATACTTACATCAAGACCATGTACGAGCTGAACAAGGCGTATGGCTGGACGAAGTTCATCGTGGTCGTGCCGTCTATCGCCATCCGCGAGGGCGTTTACAAGTCGTTTCAGGTGACGCAGGACCACTTTGCCGAGGAATACGGGAAGAAGATACGCTTTTTCATCTACAACTCCTCTCAGCTTACTGAGATAGATCGTTTTGCTTCCGACAGCTCCATCAATGTGATGATTATCAATTCGCAGGCGTTTAACGCCCGCGGAAAGGACGCGCGACGCATTTACATGAAGCTCGACGAGTTCCGTTCCCGCCGCCCGATCGATATCATCGCCAGGACGAATCCAGTTCTGATTATCGACGAGCCGCAGTCTGTCGAAGGCAAGCAGACGAAGGAACGCCTGAAGGAATTCCATCCGCTTCTGACGCTGCGTTATTCTGCCACACCGAGAGAATACTACAACCTGATTTATCGTCTTGATGCGATGGACGCCTACAACAAGAAGCTCGTCAAGAAGATCGCCGTCAAGGGCATCACGGAAAGCGGGACGACAGCTACTGATGGCTTCGTTTATCTGGAAGGACTGAACCTTTCCAAATCAGCTCCGACGGCAACCATACAGTTCGACTGCAAGCGCGCATCCGGAATCAAGCCGATGAGCGCTACCGTGACGGAGGGCTACAACCTCTTTGACCATTCCGGCGAGCTGCCTGAGTACCGGGACGGCTTCGTAGTCAAGCGCATCGACGGCAGAGATGATTCCATCGAATTCATCAATGGCATCAAGCTTTACGCCGGAGACGTGATCGGCAAGGTGGACGAGAATCAGCTGCGCCGTATCCAGATACGAGAGACCATCCTCTCCCATATCGAGCGTGAAAGGGAGCTGTTCAATAAGGGTATAAAGGTTCTGTCCCTGTTCTTCATCGACGAGGTAGATTACTATCGTGTATACGATAAGAACGGACAGCCTCAGAACGGTATCTTTGCCGATATGTTCGAGCAGGAATATGCCGACGTGGTCGGAAATCTGCAGCGGGAATTTGGCGACGACGAGTACATGCAGTACCTTGCGTCCATCCCGGTAGAGAAAACGCATGCTGGCTATTTCTCCATCGACAAGAAGGGCCGCATGATCAACAGCAAGGTCGACAGGAAGAAAACGACCTCCGACGATATCGACGCATACGACCTGATCATGAAGAACAAGGAGCTGCTGCTTGACCGTGATCCGAAGCGTTCGCCCGTGCGGTTCATTTTCTCGCATTCCGCGCTGCGCGAAGGCTGGGACAATCCGAACGTGTTCCAGATCTGCACACTCAAATCATCATCAAGCGAGATACGCAAGCGGCAGGAAGTCGGGCGAGGCATGCGTCTTTGCGTCAACCAGGACGGCGAACGCATGGACGCGGGAGTTCTCGGAAACGATGTGCAGAACGTCAACGTGTTGACCGTAATTGCGTCTGAAAGTTACGAGAGCTTTGCCAAGGGACTCCAGTCCGAGATTGCCGAGGATATCGCAGACCGTCCTCGTGCTGTTACGAGAGACCTGTTCCTGAACCGTGTTGTCACGGACGATCACGGCAACGAGATGGTTATCGATTCCGATACGGCGTCGGCAATCATGTACGAAATGACCGTGAACCGCTATGTTGACCGCAAAGGCGTTCTCACAGACAAGTACTATGAGGACAAGGCAAACGGCGAGCTCAAGATGGCCGAGGAGGTCAAAGGTTTTGAAGCCGCCGTCGTGGACATCATCGATTCTATCTACGATCCAAAGGCAATGAAGCCTGAGAATGCCCGCAGCAACAACGTGGAACTGCAAGTCGACGAAGAGAAGCTTAACAGCAAGGAGTTCAAAGCACTCTGGTCGCGGATCAACGCAAAGTCCGTCTACGTGGTAAATTTCGATACGGACGAGCTTGTCCGCAAATCTATCGCAGCACTCGACAGCAGGCTGCGCGTGGCGAAGATCTACTTCAAAGTCGAATCCGGCTCGATGGGTGAAATACAGTCCAAGGAGCAGCTGCGGTGCGGCGCGGCGTTTGTTCGGGAGTCGTCTTCTACAATCGGCATCAAGCAGGCCATAGTCGCCAGCAAGAGCGTCACATATGACCTTGTTGGAAGAATCGTTGAATCCACCGGGCTTACCCGGAAGGCTGTCATTCAGATCCTCACCGGCATTCATAAGGCTACGTTCGACCAGTTCAAATACAATCCGGAGGAGTTTATCCTCAAGGCGTCGCAACTGATTAACGACGAGAAAGCTACGGCAATCATCGAGCACATCACCTACAGCGTGATGGACGACCACTACGGTACGGACGTCTTCACCGAGCCTACCATCAAGGGTAAGCTCGGCACGAACGCCATGAAGGCAAAGAAGCACCTGTACGACCACATTGTCTACGATTCGACGAACGAGCGCGACTTCGCCACCGAGCTTGATACAAACACGGATGTGGCGGTCTACGTAAAGCTGCCAGATGGATTCTACATCTCCACTCCGGTCGGCCACTACAATCCTGACTGGGCGATTGCCTTCTTTGAAGGAAGCGTCAAGCACATCTACTTCGTTGCGGAGACGAAAGGCTCCATGTCTTCGATGCAGCTACGGCTGATTGAGGAGTCGAAGATCCACTGCGCCCGAGAGCACTTCAAGGCAATCTCCAGCGACAATGTTGTCTACGACGTAGTAGACAGCTATAAATCACTGATGGAAAAGGTAATGAAGTGAGGGGTTTGATATGGCAGCGCATGGAAAGAATATACAGTTGTATTTGATGGACGGAAAACCGCGAATTCTGGCAGAGAAAATTCGACCGGAATACATCAAGAGACAGGGATGTACAGAATCAGCTGAAAGCTGACGGATGGAACGTGATAGTCGTATAGGAATGCGAACTTTCCAGAAAAGCTGACCGCGAGGAACGGCTGCGAAGGCTTGAACGGGAAATCAGGGAATCAAGGGGAAAGCAATGAGCAACTACGTTAAAAAGATAGTGTCAGATTACTGCGTGCTTGACACGGAGACCACAGGTCTTTCCGCCTATTATGACGAGGTGATTGAGATTGGAATTCTGAAGGTGCGCAGTGGAGATGTGACCGACAGGTATGAACAGCTGATCAGACCGAAGTATGAAATAGACGGATTCATCACCAGCCTGACTGGCATCACAAACGAAATGGTGGCGGACAAGCCGCCTATCGAAGATGTGAAGGGAGATGTCCTCGCGTTTTTGGAAAACGACATCATCGTCGGTCATAACACGTCCTTTGATGTCCGATTCCTCGCCGCGGGATTCCAAGAGAACATCAATAACGAGTACATGGATACGATGCAGTTTGCCAGAAAACTGTATCATGATTTGCCTCATCACCGGCTTTCAGATTTGTCCGAGTATCTGAATCTGACGAACAATGAACATCGAGCCATCGCGGACTGTGTCACAACGATGGAGCTGTATGAGGCGATGAAAACTGAAATGGCTCAGAAAGGACTGGGCATCAGAGACCTGTGGCAGGTAAATTCAAGCGGACACAGTGGGATAGACATAGGCGCAATTACAGCGACAACGGATGACATTGATGAAGACGGGTTCTTCTACGGAAGGCATGTGGTGTTCACCGGAAAACTTGAACGAATGACGCGCAAGGAAGCGATGCAGATTGTCGTCAATATGGGAGGCATTCTTGACAACAGCGTGAACAAGCACACGAACTATCTCATTCTTGGCAACAATGATTACAACGCTGTGCTCCACGGAGAAAGATCCTCCAAGCACAAGAAAGCTGAGAAACTGAAGCTGGAGGGCCAGGATATAGACATCATTGATGAATTCACGTTCTATGACATCATCAATGGGAATTAGGGCAGATGAACAGAACCTTTCAAAGATACATCTGCACCTTTTAAGGATCGACCGAACATTTTAATTTCAGCCTTAGTTGCTGCTATCAGCGAGCAGATCGGCAGGATCAAAGTGCACTTGCATGGCAATCTGAATCTGCACCTGAGAAAAGGAGACAGAACACGAACAATTCATTCGTCGCTTGCCATTGAGCATAATTCCCTTTCGCTTGAACAAGTTACGGCCATCGTTGATGGAAAGCGTATCCTTGGAAATCTGAATGAAATTCGGGAAGTGAAGAATGCCTACGACACATACGAGATGATGCTTTCTCTTGATCCCTGTTCTGTGAAAAGTACAGGAGAAAGCAACTTGATCGGTGACCGACCAAGATACCGACCAGGTTAACGGCAGACTGGGTTGAGACCTTGATCATAAACCGATTGAGCAGGGGAGAGCAGGTCGAGACGATGGCTTCCCTCCTGCCCGCCGTATTATAGGTAGAGAAAACACGTGGACAAGTTCCCGCAAACGGAGAGCACCTGTAAAAGCGCCGATTTTCGGCTTAGAGCAGTTCCCGCAAACGAACGGAAATGTGTCCGGAATCCAGACATTCGGGTGCTTGTCTCATGCCACATCGAAACCGTTTCCCTGCTGACGAGGGAATAAGAAATCTAAGAGGAGGCAGCCATGCTGATTAATTTCAATGAAATAAAAGAAGCCAAGCGTTAGCGAAGGCTGATTACATGCAAGCTGTGCTGAGACATGTGTCCTCTTAACGAAGGCAAGTGTTTGCGAAACCTAAGCCTGAATTTTAGAGGCAGAACGTCCTTATAAAAATTGATGTCAGGAAATTAAACCCTGGTACCGTAAAAGCCTTGAAAACAAGGTATTTCTGTGCATTTATCTCTTCGCGTCCAGACAGCCGTCCGGACGCGAAAATTCGTTATAGGGAACTTGTCCAAGGGAAATTGTGCCCACCTCGAGTTATGAGGTTGGATGTCAGAGGCTTGAGGTAGACCAGAATCTGATTGATGAGTTTTCGTACCAGCCCATCGTCAAACTCTACGATGGCGGTTTCCTGACCGGCGATAAAATCCTGAGGTTCAGTGATGCGCTTCAAGGTCAGGAAGTCTGTGGTATAAGTCATTTGCAGCGAGGAGATAGATCAATGATTGATATGTTAAAAAAGTGCGGAATCCGCAATAAATATTCATATAATGTTGACACAGATGCGGATTGAGCAGTTAAATCGGGATTAAAAAAAGAAAAAATGCGGAATCCGCAATATTTATCTCGTGTGGAAAGGGGATACATATGGAGTTTCCAAGAGAATTATACTTACAGAAGCTGATCGGCAAGATGCACAATGGCCGCGTGAAGATCATTACAGGCATCCGTCGCTGTGGTAAGTCATATCTGCTCTTTCATCTGTTTACCCGCTATCTGCACGAGCAGGGAGTCACAGATAATCAGATCATTGGGCTTTCACTGGAAGATCTGCCAAATGCCAGATATCGTAATCCGCTGGAGTTGGATCAATACGTGCGGAGTCGAATTGTGGATCAGTCACGTCAATACTATGTGATGATTGATGAAATCCAGTTTGTGACGGCAATTCCTAACCCGTATCTCGATGATCCGAACGCGAAGTTAACATTTATCGATGTGATCTTGGGATTGATGGAGTTATGCAATGTCGATCTCTATATCACAGGCAGTAATTCGAAGATGTTGTCCAGTGATATCCTCACACAGTTTCGCGATCGAGGGGATGAAATACGTATCTATCCGCTGTCATTTGCGGAATTTAGCGGGGCATATGAAGGTGACAGTCGAAGAGCATGGGCCGATTACTGTACATATGGCGGTATGCCGACAGCGGTGGAACTTCAGACACATGAAGAGAAGAGCAGATACCTGCAGGATCTGTTTCAGAGGACGTACCTTAAGGATGTGATCGAGCGTCATAACATAAAAAATGACGTGTCAATATTAGATGATCTGCTAAATGTTGTCGCGTCGGCAATTGGATCACTTACGAATGCATCAAAGCTCTCC
>ENA-UEQR01001209-UEQR01001209.1-human-gut-metagenome-genome-assembly--contig:-NODE-1209-length-14579-cov-6.151841_pt1 | contig 14579 bp, 8 predicted proteins | sample MGYA00242944_ERZ507941 | MGnify/ENA primary metagenome ERZ507941 (study PRJEB26167, sample SAMN06115398) | human gut metagenome | host: Homo sapiens | place: China:Chongqing | collected 2016-06-23...
AACCAGGTGAGCGGCAAGGTGACCGATAAGGCCGGAGAACCGCTCATCGGCGCCACGGTCGTGGTGGTCGGCACGACGACAGGTGCGACGACGGGGGCCGACGGTCGTTTCACGATCGGGGTTCCTGCCGGAGGCGAACTGAAAATCTCCTACATCGGCTATGTGGAGCAGACCGTCAAGGTCAGCGCGCAGTCGGTGCTCGACATCGTTCTGGAGGAAGACAGCCAGATGCTGAAAGATGTCGTCGTGATCGGCTACGGCACGATGGAGAAGAAGTCGGTGACTTCGTCCATCTCCTCGATCAAGGGCGACGATCTGGTGGCCGGCATGGGCGGCTCGACCATCGCCACGGCGCTTCAGGGCAAGATTCCCGGCCTGACCATTTCGGGCAGCGCCAGCCCCAACAGCAGCAACGACTTCCAGCTGCGCGGCGTGGCTTCGGTCAACGCCAGCAAAGGTCCGCTCGTGATCATCGACGGCATCCCCGGCGGCGACATGCGCGCGCTCAATCAGGAGGACATCGAGTCGGTAGACGTGCTCAAAGACGCCTCGGCAGGCGCCATCTACGGCACGCGCGCCGCCGGCGGTGTGATCCTCGTCACGACCAAACAGGCCCGGCAGGGCCGCGTAACGGCGCGTTATACGGGCGAATTCTCGGTCGAGGCCATCCGCAAGACCCCCGACCTGCTCTCATCAAGCGAGTACGTCGAGTACGGACTCGGCGAGGACTACGGTCACGACACCGACTGGTACAAGGAGCTTACCAACGAGCTTCCGTTTTCGCAGCGCCATTCGGTGAGCATTTCGGGCGGATCGAACGTGGCGCAGGTCTACACCTCCTTCATGGCGCAGAACCAGAAAGGCATCGTCATCGGCGACAACCGCAAGGACTACTCGGGCCGCGTCAACGCCAAGTTCAACCTTTTCGACGGAGTGGTCGAGATCCGCACCAACGCCCAGTTCCGCGAGGCCGAGCGCGACAACCGCAACTCGTCGGGCATCTTCAAGATGGCTTTCGGGCTCAACCCGACCATTCCGCTCCGCGACCCCGCCAATCCGTCGAACTACAACGTCGTCGGCAACGGCATCTCGGGAACGAGCTTCAACCCCGTGGCCGACATCATGCTGCGCACGAACAACGGCAAGGACCAGTGGCTGCTGGCCGATGCGACCGTGAAAATCAACCTGATGAAAGGTCTTTCGTTGCAGGGTACCGTGGGTATCGACAAACGCCAGTATCAGCAGTACACCTACGTTTCGCACGACCACAAGGAGTCGATCGACAACAGCCGCCGCGGCGGAGCGTCGCACAAGTTCAGCAAGGACAACCGGGTCTCGATCGAAGCCTATGCCAACTACCACAAGGTTTTCCGCGAGGACCATACGCTCGACGCGGTTGCCGGTTATAGTTTCTGGCAGGCCGGCGGCGAAGATTTCAACATGGCGAACTACGACTTCCCGGTCGATGGGGTCGGTCCGTGGGATATGGGCGTGGGTTCGTACCTCTCGGAAGGGCGTGCCACGATGGACTCGGGCAAGGACCCGCGCGAACGGCTGCTCTCGCTGTTCGGCCGCGCCAACTATTCGTACAGGGACCGCTACATGGTGAGCGCGAGCTTCCGCCGCGAGGGTTCCTCGAAATTCGGCGCGAACAACCGCTGGGGTAACTTCTGGGCCCTCTCCGGAGGCTGGCGCATCTCGAACGAGACGTTCCTGCGCGACGTGAGGTGGGTCAACGACCTCAAAGTCCGCCTGGGCTACGGCGTCACGGGCAACAACGGCTTCGGAAACGGTTACACGACCCGCATGTACAAGGCCAACGACATGTGGCCGACCAACGGCATCTGGCAGCCCGGCTACGGTTCGGTCCGCAACGTCAACCCCGACCTCAAATGGGAGGAGAAATAGGAGCTGAATTTCGGTCTGGACTTCTCGCTGTTCGACGACCGGCTGTGGGGCAAGTTCGACATCTACCACCGCAAGGTCGATGACATGCTCTACGAAGTCAACGCCCCGATGCCCCCGATGGTGCACGATACGGTGATGAAGAACATCGGCAGTCTGGAAAACAAGGGCTGGGAATTCGAATTGGGCGGCGACATCGTCCGCAGCAAGAATTTCCGCTATACGTCCAGCCTGCGCCTGTCGCATAACAAGAGCAAAATCAAGCGTCTGGGCGACGACGGCTACTTCCTCGACCAGGTGACCTTCCCCTCGCCGGGCAACCCGGGCACGGCCGTGCGCCTGCAAAACGACGTCGAGATCGGCCAGTTCTTCGTCTACAAGTATGCCGGACTCGACGAGGACGGCAAATGGATGATCTACGACAAGAACAACGAGATCGTGCCTGCCGTGGACGGCACCAAGTCGAATCTCGTCGCCGAAAACAAGCACTTCGTGGGCAACGCCATTCCGAAAGTGATCCTTTCGTGGGACCACACGTTCCGCTACAAGAACTGGGACCTGTCGGTCTTCCTGCGCAGCTGGCTCGATTACGACGTGTTCAGCCAGGTCAACATGTACTACGGACTGGCCAACGATTCGCAGCTCAACGTCCTCAAGTCGGCCTATACGCGCAACCGCAACATCAAGGACGAGAAGATCCTCTGCGACTACTGGATCGACGACGCCTCCTTCCTCAAAATCGACGCCATCAACCTCGGCTACACGCTCGACCTGAAAAGGTGGACGCGCTACATCCAGTCGGCCAAGATCTACTTGACGATCCGCGACGTGGCCGTATTCACCGATTACAACGGCATCAACCCCGAGGTAGACATCAACGGCCTGAACCCCGGTTTCGAGTATGTGAACAACACGGCGTCGATGTATCCGCAGACGACCCGTTTCACGCTCGGCGTGCAATTAACGTTCTAAACAAAATCAGAGATGAATATGAAATTCAAACATATAGCAGCCGTATTGGCCGGAGCGGCCGCACTCTCCGCGCCTTCCTGCGATCTCAACGAGAAGTTCTATTCGGAGGTGACCCCCGACACGTTCTTCACCTCGCCCGAGAGCACCTATGCCGTGCTGTGCCGCCCCTTCACCCATTGGAAGTGGTACATCGGCGCCGACCGCTGGTACCTCCAGGAACTGACGACCGACGAAATGACCTGTCCCAAACGCGGCGCGGACTGGTACAACGGCGGAGAGTACTACCGCCTGCACTACCACACCTGGTCGCCCGACGACCGTTTCGTCGTGAACACCTACGACGGCACGACGGGCGGCATTTCGCGGGCTCTGGAGGCCAAAGCCGATCTGGAAGGCGTCGATTACAACGCCATCGGGCTCAACGACGCCGTCAAGGCCGACCACATCAACCAGCTGAATGCCATCACGGCCTACTTCTACATGAAAGGTCTCGACTATTTCGGAGGGATGCCGATTTACCATTCGGTGAACGACGGTCTGCGCCCCCGCAATACGGCGCTCGAAACCTACCGGCACGTCGAAACGCTGCTCAAAAACGCCATTCCCGCCCTGGCGAAGAAATCCTCACTCGGAGCCCCGGAGGACGGCTACATCAAGCAGGCTGCCGCGGCGGCGATGCTGGCCCAGCTCTATTTCAACGCCGAAGCGTACATCGGCGAGGAACACTTCGACGAATGCGCGCAGATCTGCCGCGACATCATCGGCGGCCTTTACGGCGTCTACGAACTGGACGACACGTGGTACGGCCCCCACACGTTCGACAACGACTCTTCGCACGAGGCGATCTGGAACGTTCCGTCGGAGAACTCGAAGGTCGAGTGGAGCTGGTATTTCAAGTATTTCTACCACAATTCGTCCTATGTCTATTTCGACATCGAAACCGCCGGTTACAACGGCTTCATCCTGACGCCTTCGCTCAACCCGCAGGGGAGCTACTACACCCAGTGGAAGCTGGGCAGCCCCTACCGCAAGTTCAACGACAAGGACCTGCGCAAGAAGCCCTACCGCTATCTCGGCAACAAGCGATACGAGGGCATGTTCCTCGTCGGCAAGCAGGTCAACTTCGACGATCCGACCAAAGTGTGCCTGGGACAGAAAGAGTACAGCGGCAAAGTCATCGACATGGTGGATCAGGTGGCCCGCTTCTCGGAGGTGGGCAGCAAATACGGCTCGGTGGCCGAACTGACTTCGACGATGGCCGACGGCGAGGAGAATTCGGGCATCCGTCTGGTGAAATCCCCGCAGCCCAACCTTGCGGACAAGCAGCTGCGCTGGAATCCCGACTGTCCGGTCATCCGCCTGTCGGAGATCTATTACATGCTGGCCGAATGCGAACTGCGCGCCGGGCACAAGAAAGAGGCCGCCGAACTGATCAATCAGGTGCGTGCGCGCAACTTCGAGAACCGCAACGACCCCGATCCCGTGACCGCGGACAATCTCGACGAATACCGCATGCTCGACGAATGGATGATCGAGTTCCTCGGAGAGGGACGCCGCCGCACCGATCTGATCCGCTGGGGCGCGTTCACCTCCGAGTCGTGGTGGGACCACACCCCCTCGAATGACAAGAACATGAACCGCTTCCCGATTCCCAACTCGGCCATATCGGCCAACAACCTGATCAAGCAGAATCCGGGGTACGGAGGTACGGCCGAAGAGTAGAACGCCGCTTTTCCCCGGATGCCCGAGGGTGTCCGGGGAGAAATCCGGCCTTTTCATAAACCAAACAAAAAAACCGAACAATGATCAAACACCTGTTCAAATACCTGCTGATAGTCCTGCTCGCCGGAGGGTTCACGGCCTGCTCCGAAGACGAAGGCGCCCAAATACTCGGCGGCCTTTACGAAAAGGTTGACATCGCCCCCGAACCCGGCATGAACCTCGTGGGCCGCGTGACCGACGGCAAGAATCCGATCGAAGGCGCGGTTGTGAGCGACGGCTTCACCGTAACGACCACCGATGCGCAGGGGGTCTACCAGATGCGCGTGAAGAAGAGCACTCCGTTCGTGTTCGTCTCGGTGCCCGCCGACTGCGAGATCCCGGTGGAGAACGGCATGCCGAAGATCTATAAGAAGATCGCCCTGGGCGACAACGACGTTGTGCAGCGCAGTTTCACGCTCGAACGCACCGGCAAAAAGGAGCGGTTCACCCTGCTGGCGCTGGCCGACGTGCAGATCGGCCGCGACGACGAGGTCGTGATGCTCGAAAAAGAGGTGCTGCCCCTGCTGGTGCCCTACGTACAGCAGCTGGACAAACCGGTCTACGGCATTTCGCTGGGCGACCTGGTGTGGGACAACATGCCTTTCCACAGCGTCTACAAGGAGCAGATCCGGAAGATCGGCGTACCCGTCTTCCAGGTGATCGGCAACCACGACCACGACAAGGCCATCGGCATGGACACGGAGGCCGACCACAGTTTCCGTGCGGCGTTCGGCCCCACCTATTATTCGTACAACATCGGCGACTGCCACTTCGTCGTGCTCGACGACGTGCTCTACACCGGCTCTTCCAACTACACCGCCGAAATCACCGAGGCGCAGATGGCATGGCTGGAACAGGACCTGAAACACGTGCCCAAAGACAAACTCATCATCATAGGAGTGCATATCGCCACCTCGCGCCGCAACCGCCCCACGAGCCACATCGCCAACTACCGGGAGCTCTACGCCCTGCTCGACGGATACAATGTCCGCATCCTTTCGGGACACTCGCACAACAACTACACCACGACGATCTCCGAAACCATCGAGGAGAACACGCTCGGCGCCGTGATGGGCGCCTACTGGAACGGCGAGGAGCTGTGCAACGACGGCAGCCCCCGGGGCTATGCGGTCTACGAGATCGAGGGCAACCGGATCGCAAACTGGTATTATAAGGGTACGGCCTATCCCAAGGAGTACCAGATGTACCTCTACGGTCCCGGGCAGGCGGTGTCCGAGCAATACCGCGACGGGCTGATCTTCAACATCTTCAACTGGCACTCCACCTGGACGGTCGAGGTCCGGGAGGACGATGCCGCCTGGACGACCCTGCCCTCCGGATCGAACCTGAAATACGAGATGGACCGCCGGGCCTACGACTTCATGTACGGCGACACCAAACCCGAGCACCGCCCGACGGCCGAACCGGAGACGAACAACGACCACATGTTCTATTACGAACCGTCGTCCGCGACGTGGAGCGAAGTCACGGTAAAGGCGTCCGACCCCTACGGAAACGTCTATACCGAGAGTATCCGGAACGAATAGAACCCATTACGAAGAATCGAATCCCCTCTCCGCATCGTCGGAATGAACGGTGCGGAGAATTTTTCAACTGTTTTTCAATCCATGAAAAAATTTTTCCCGACACTTCTGCTCTTGCTGAGCTGCGGACTTTCGGCCGTCGCACAGCCATTAGGGAATCCGCTCGTCTTCGGCGAGAACCGCCTGACGCTCATCACGCCGACGCTCTTCCGGCTGGAATTCGCCCGCGACGGCAAATTCATCGACGATCCCACGATCTTCGCCTACGACCGTTCGAACCTGCTTCCCGCGGACCGGTTCGAGGTGCGGGCGCTGGGCGGCGACCGCTACGAGATCACGACCGAGGCCCTGCGTATCGTCTACGAGCACGACGGCTTCCCGTTCGGACTGCACAACTTCGCGGCCTACTACAAGCTCAACGGCAAGGAGAAGAAGTTCACCAACCGCTGCATCTTCCGCAACAACCTCGGCGGTCCGGTCGAAACCCTCGACCGCGTCACCGGTGAAATCCCCATGCAGGACGGGTTGCTGAGCCGCGACGGCTGGTACGTGATCGACGACGAACGCTCCGACCTGCTGGTCGATGGATGGCTCCGCCCGCGCGACACCCGCAGCCATGTGCAGGACCAGTACTGCTTCGTCTACGGCAACGACTACAAGGCCGCGCTGGCCGACCTGGGAGCCATCGGCGGACGGGTTCCGATGACCCGCAAATACATCCACGGCGTCTGGTACTGCCGCTACTGGGACTACACCTCCGAGGAGTTCCTCTCGATCATCGACGGCTACGAGCAGAACGACTTCCCGCTCGACAACCTCGTCTTCGACATGGGCTGGCACACCTACACGGCCCGAACCGGCACCGGTCATGCCGGCAGCCGCAGCTGGACGGGCTATACCTGGGAACGCGAACGCATTCCCGATCCCGAAGCGCTGATCGCCGAGGTGCACCGCCGCGGCGTGACCGTGTCGCTCAACGACCATCCGCACGACGGCATCCGTCCCCACGAGGAGATGTACGGCGCCTTTATGAAGGATATGGGGGCCGATCCGGCCAAACCGCTCCTTTTCGACCTGGGCGACCGCAAATACATGGAGACCTTCTTCAAACACGCCCATCACACCACCGAGGATATGGGCGTCGATTTCTGGTGGCTCGACTGGCAGCAGAACTACCTCTATCCCGAGGTGCGGGGATACCGTTCCACCTCGTTGCAGTGGATCAACGAACTTTACTACCGCGAAACGGAGCGGAAAGGACTGCGCGGCGCGGGTTACAGCCGTTGGGCCGGGTGGGGCGACCACCGCCATCCCATCCAGTTCTCGGGCGACGCGCAGGCCAACTGGGAGATGCTGGCTTTCGAGGTCAAGCTCACGGCCGCCAGCGGCAATGCGGGCTGCTACTACTGGGCGCACGACATCGGCGGATTCCGCGGCGACCCCAATCCCGAACTTACCGTGCGCTGGACGCAGTTCGGAGCCTTGTCGGCCGCCCTGCGCGTGCACTCGACCAAGGATGCGCGGCTCGACCGCCGTCCGTGGATCAGCGGCGAACGCGAAACCGCCGCCATGCGCCGCATGTACCACATGCGCTCGGAGCTGATGCCCTACGTTTACAGCAGCGTCTGGCAGACCCATTCGACGATGGTGCCGCTGAACCGCCCGATGTATATCGAATACGGCGGCGACGAACGCGCGTACTGCAACGAGCAGGAGTTCCTTTTCGGGGACCTGCTGCTCGCCGCTCCCATCGCCTCGCCCGGCACGGGCCCCGACAAGGTCGCTTCGCAGCGGGTGTGGTTCCCCGGAGAGGATGTCTGGTACGACTTCTTCACCCACGAACGCTTCGACGGCGGCCGGGAGTGCGAAATATCCAAGCCGCTCGAAGAGTTTCCGCTCTACGTCCGGGGAGGCTGGGTGCTGCCCATGCAGCCCTATACGCCGCGGCCGGCCTCGACGCCGCTCACGACGCTCGTCATGCGCGTCTACCCCTCGGCCGGCGATGCCGACAACACCTATACGCTCTACGAGGACGACGGAGTGACCCGCGATTACGAACAGGGCGCGTATGCGACCACGCAGCTCAATTACCGCCGGACGGGGCGGGTGACGACCGTAACGGTACGTCCCACCGCAGGCTCTTACGAAGGTCAGGTCGTCAAACGCGCCTACCGGCTTCAGCTCCCCGCCGCCGGGAAGATCGAAAGAGCGAAGGTCGGCGGCCGCAGCGTGAAGCCTGTGTTCGATGAAAAGCTGAAATGCCATGTGATAGAGGTCCCCGCGGCTGACATCCGCCGGGAGGTGAAGATCGAAATCATCGGTTGATCCGGCCGCCGAAGACCGGAACGTGCGACGAATCTCCGCCGGAAAACGGTGCGGGATTCGTCTTTTTTTGTAAATTTGTATATTTGAACAAGCGTCCCGATGAAAAAGTTGATCATGTTCTCCCCCCCCCCTCGTTTTTGTGCTCTGTTTGGTTCTGCTTTGTTCCTGTCATGAGAGTGATAACGAACAGATACTCGACCAGTTGGATCAGGTCATCGAAAGTAAGGGCCTCTATGCGGTACGTTTCGAACGGCGAGTAGACTCGCTGCGGAGGGAACTATGCACCGCGTCCGACGACACGATGCGGTGGAGGACGGCCAATCGGCTGTTCGATTCCTATATCACTTACAACATCGACACGGCGGCCCGTTACGTCGCCCTGATGTACGACCTTGCCGAGCACACGGGCCGCCGGGACATGAAGTTTCTGTCCACCACCTGCGACATATCCGTCCTGATCGGCCGCAACAACATCGAAGACGCTTACGACCGGATTCGGTCGCTCGATACCGCAGGCATCACCAAGCGGATGCGTGCGAACTACTACACTCAGCAGATGGTCGTCTACGGGCGTCTCGCCTCGCAGAACACCTCCGAATCCCGCAGCAGGGCCTATGCCGACACACTCGCCCGGATACGGCGCGTGCGCATCGGCTTCGACGGACACTCGTACGTCACACGCCAGCGGCTGCGGGCCATCGACCTGCTGTCGCAGCAGCGTTGCGACGAGGCGCTCGATGTGCTGCTGCCGCTTTACAACCCCCGGCAGAGTTCGCGGACACTGGCCCGCGTGGCGTACAACATAGCCAACGTATACGAAACCCTCGGCGACCGCGAGCAGCGCAAATACTGGCTCGCCCGCGCCGCGGTGAACGACCTGCGAACCCCCGTCCGGGAGTACCTCTCCCTGTACGAACTGGCGCTGATGATGTTCGAGGAGAAGGACATGGAGCGTGCGGCCCGCTACATTCAGTGCACGGTCGCCGATATGCTTTCGTGCAACTACAACACGCGCATCTTCCATTCGAGCCAGGCCGAGATGATCATCAATCAGGCCGTGGTTTACAGCATCAACTCCCGCAGCCGCATCCTGACGGTCATGGTCAGCGTTTTCCTGCTTCTGCTGGTGATCATAGCCCTGCTGCTGTTCCACACGCAGCGCCAGCACCGGCGGCTGAGGCGCAACACCTCCCTGATTTACGAAGTCAACAGGCGGCTTCACGAACGCAACGAACAGTTCCGGATCGTGAACGACCATCTGCGCGATGCCAACAAGATCAAAGACAGTTATGTGTTCCGCTACATGCAGCTCGCCACGCATTACATCGGCCGGGTCGACGAATACCGGATGGAATTGCGAAAAACCGCCAAAACCGACGGTACGGAGGCCCTGATGCGCAAACTGCGGTCGCCTTCGGATGTGGACCGCAATTACCGCGACTTCTACCGCATCTTCGACGAAACGTTCCTCGGCATCTTCCCCGACTTCGTAGAGCGGGTCAACGAGTTGCTCGAAGAGCCGGCGCGTTTTCCGGTGCGTTCGGACGGGGCTCTTTCGACCGAACTGCGCATCCTGGCCGTCATGCGGCTGGGGATCACCGACAGCGGTTGCATCGCCAGTTTTCTGAACTGCGCTTCGGCAACGGTTTATACCTATCGCACCAAACTCCGCAATTCGGCGCTCGGCTCGCGCAGCGATTTCGAAAACCGGGTTCGGCGCATCGGCCTCTGACCGGATTTCTTACGGATCGCCCATTTGCGGCGGGGATTCTTTCATAGTGGCTGTTTCATACGGGTTGTCAGATCTGGACCGGTTTTGACAACCGGCTATCAGTGTGCCGTTTACGCGGGGATCGGGTTCTCCGTGTCATGAAAACGGCTTCTTTATACGCGATTCGGGCCCTGCGCCGGGAAACCCGCGCGCGGGGAACGGAATTTGAAACGATGGTCGGGACAGCAAACCAAAAAAATTAAACAACCATGAACGTCAAAAAATTACGTTACTTTGCGTTCGCACTCATTGCAGTTGCGTTCTGCGCGTGTCAGAAGGAGCCTTCGACATCGGACCTTCACCGGGATTATCTGGTCTACACAGCCCACGACACCGACACCGATTTCGCCGCCATCGACACTTACTACCTCCCCGACAGTATTCTGGTGATCGGGAACAGCGACAAAACCGAATACTGGAAAGACGCCGACGCCATGGCGATCATCGGCACGGTGGTCGGCAAACTCGACGATGCGGGCTACACGCGCACCGAGGACAAAGACGCCGCCAGCGTGGGCATCCAGCTCAGCTACGTCCGCAAAGTGACCTACTTCGTAGGCTACGACTATCCCTACTGGTGGTGGTACTATCCCTACTACTGGGCTCCCGGCTACTGGGGCGACTGGGTGGGATGGCACTATCCTTACAGCGTTTACTACGGGTACACGGCCGGTTCGCTGCTGATGGAAATGCTGGACCTCCAGGCCGACCAGGAGAGCGGCAAGAAACTGCCTATCGTATGGGACAGCTTCATCGGCGGCCTGCTGACCTCTGACGCCGACCTCAACCAGCAGCGCACGATCGCCGCCGTCGAGCAGGCATTCGAACAGTCGCCTTACCTGGCCAAATAGTTTAACAGCAAAAAATCGTCCGATTATGAAAACATCGAAATACCTCAAAACCATCGCTTTCTGCGCCTTGATGCTCGCTGCGGCCATGCCGGGCAAAGCGCAGGTATTCCCCAACACCTACATCAACATCGACTGGCAGGTAGGCGTGCCTCTGGGCGCCGGTTTCGCCGACAAGGCCTCGGGCTGGGGCATGAACTTCGAAGGCGGATACTTCGTCACGCCGGCCATCACCGTCGGTCCGTTCATCTCCTACCAGACCAACCTCCAGAGCATTTCGCGCCAGACGCTCGATCTGGGCAACGGATCGGCGCTGACGACCAACCAGAAACACGCGCTGTTCCAGCTGCCGTTCGGTGTCACGGGACGATACAACTGGCTTACCGACAGCGTATTCCAGCCATATGCGGGTCTGAAGCTGGGCGCCAACTACGCCGAAATGTCATCGTACTACTACATCATCAAGCAGTACACCGACACCTGGGGATTCTACCTCTCGCCCGAAATCGGCGTGTCGATATTCCCGAGGCCCGACTACCGGCTGGGGTTCCACGTAGCGCTCTATTACAGCTACTCGACCAACAGCGGCGACGTGCTGACTTACTCGATGGACAACATCAACAATTTCGGCATCCGCGTCGGTATCTCCTTCTGACGCCCGTTGGGTGACGCCTCACCGGAACGCCGGACCCGTTGCAGGGTTCGGCGTTTTCATGCGTCCGGATTTGACGGTTCCGGTTTAAAAACCTATCTTGCAGGACCGAAAACTATTTCGCCCTGGCGGCCGCCCGCATCCCCGCCTTTTCTACATCGGCCAGAAGCGGCAGCGCCTTCCCATGACACGAAAGACCCGATTTCCTGCGAAATCGGGTCTTTTTTTCGGCTTCGGAAGAGGGTCATTCCCGCGAAAGGGCATCAATGCGCGCCAGCTCGTCGTCGGAGAAGGAGGCGTTTTCCAACGCCCGCAGGTTGTCTTCGATCTGCGCCGCGGAGCTGGCCCCGACGATTACCGACGTAACGCGTTTATCGCGCAGAAGCCATGCCAGCGCCATTTCGGCCAGCGTTTGGCCGCGCTGCCGGGCGATGTCGTTCAGGGCGCGGAGCCGTTCCAGCATCGCGTCGGTCAGCACCTCGCGCTGCAACGAACGACCCGCCGCCATGCGCGAATCCTGCGGAATGCCGTCGAGGTAACGACCCGTCAGCAGTCCCTGCGCCAACGGCGAAAAGGCGACGAAGCCCGAACCCGACGCGGCGGAAAGCGACAGCACGCCCGAAGTTTCGGGCTGGCGGCTGAAGATATTGTACCGGTCCTGAAAAAGCAGGCACGGAACGTCGCGTTCGGCGAGGTAGCGGAAGGCGAAACGCGCCGCTTCGAGCGGGTAGCGCGACAATCCGACGTAGAGCGCCTTGCCCCGGCGGACGATGTCGACCAATGCCTGGAGGGTCTCCTCAAGGGGCGTCTCGGGGTCGTGGCGGTGGGAATAGAAGATGTCGACGTAATCGAGTTTCATGCGGCGCAGGCTCTGGTCGAGGCTCGCCGTGAGGTATTTGCGCGATCCCCAGTTGCCGTAGGGTCCCGGCCACATGTCGTAACCCGCTTTGGTCGCGATGAACATTTCGTCGCGGTAGGGGCGGAACGAGCGTTCCATCAGACGGCCGAAATTCTCCTCGGCCGTGCCGTACGCCGGCCCGTAGTTGTTCGCAAGGTCGAAATGGGTGATTCCGCGGTCGAAGGCGTAATGGGCCATCCGCTGCACGTTGGAGAAGGCCTGCCCGCTGCCGAAATTGTGCCACATACCCAGCGAAAAGGCCGGCAGCAGCACGCCGCTGCGCCCGGCGCGCCGGTAGATCATACCGTCGTCGTAACGGTCGGGCGAAGGTTGATAGGGTGATTCAATCATGGCTGTAAACAGTTATTCCCGAAAGCCTCCCTTTTCAAAGGGAGGTTCAGAGGTTTTGTCGAAATGGAGGCGCAAGGCGCATCGGTTGTGACTTTTCCACAATCAATGCGCTTCCAGCCAGTTGCCGCCCACGCCGGCGTCGGCGATCAGCCGGACCTTGAGCTGCGCGGCGGACTCCATGCACTCGGTGACGATCGCCGTGACACGCTCCTGCTCCGAGCGGAGCATGTCGACCACCAGTTCGTCGTGCACTTGCAGGATCACCCGCGAGCGGATGCCTTCGGCGGCGAAACGCCGGTGAACGTTGATCATGGCGATCTTCATAATGTCGGCCGCAGAACCCTGAATCGGGGCGTTCACGGCGTTGCGCTCGGCAAGGCCGCGGGCGATGGCGTTGTGCGACGCGATGTCGTTGAGGTAGCGGCGGCGGCCGAAAATCGTCGAGACGAAACCCTCCTCCTTGGCCTTCTCGACCACGTTGTCCATATACTTCTTGACCCCGGGGTAGGAGGCGAAATAGCCGTCGATGATCTCCTTGGCCTCCTTGCGCGGAATTTCGAGCCGCTGGCTCAACCCGAAGGCCGAAATGCCGTAGATGATGCCGAAATTGGCCGTCTTGGCCCGGCGGCGTTCTTCGGAGGTCACCTCGTCGAGCGTTTTGTTGAAGAGCTTGGCGGCCGTGGCGGCATGGATGTCCTCGCCGTGCTCGAAGGCCGCGATCAACGACTCGTCGCCCGAAAGGTGGGCCATCAGTCGCAGTTCGACCTGGCTGTAATCGGCCGAAAGCAGCAGGTGATCGTCGTCCGAGGGGATGAACGCCTTGCGGATGCGGCGGCCCATGTCGTCGCGGACGGGGATGTTCTGCAAATTGGGATTCGTCGACGAAAGGCGTCCCGTGGCCGTCACGGCCTGGTTGAACGAGGTGTGGATGCGCCCCGTCGAGCGGTTGACCAGCTGGGGCAGCGCCTCGACATAGGTCGAAAGCAGTTTCTTCACGCCCCGGTATTCGAGGATCAGATCGACGATCCGGTGTTTGCGGGCGAACGACTGGAGGTAGTCCTCGTCGGTGCAGAACTGCTTGGTCTTGGTCATCTTGGGCTTCTCGGCAATGCGCATTTTCCCGAAAAGCACCTCGCCCAGCTGGCGCGCCGAGTTGATGTTCAGGTTCGGTTCGCCCGCCTCGGTGCGGATCGCCGCCTCCAGTTCCGCGAGTTTGCGGTTCAACTCGACGGCATAGACCGCCAGCGCTTCGGAGTCGATCCTCACGCCCGCCATCTCGATGTCGGCCAGCACGGCGATCATCGGCTCCTCGATCTCGAAATAGAGGTGCTGGAGGCCGATCTGCTCGATCATGGGGTAGAGCGCCTGCTTGAGTTGCAGCGTCACATCGGCATCCTCGGCGGCGTACTCCTTGACGCGTTCGACGTTCACAAGGTCCATCGTCAGCTGCTTCGAGCCTTTGCCGATGAGCGTTTCGATCTCGATGGGCTTGTAATTGAGGTATTTCTCCGCAAGGGCGTTCATGTTGTGGCGCGACTCGGGATCGAGCAGG
>ENA-UEQR01001211-UEQR01001211.1-human-gut-metagenome-genome-assembly--contig:-NODE-1211-length-14562-cov-13.000897_pt1 | contig 14562 bp, 12 predicted proteins | sample MGYA00242944_ERZ507941 | MGnify/ENA primary metagenome ERZ507941 (study PRJEB26167, sample SAMN06115398) | human gut metagenome | host: Homo sapiens | place: China:Chongqing | collected 2016-06-23...
ATTTGCTTGCATAATTTGCGCCAACGCCTTATAATGAGTAATATCTATGATGGGAGGGGTGCGCATGGCGCAAATTACGCCGGAACAAACAACAAAAGCCATACACCCGGTATTGGGAATTATGGGGGGCCTTGGCCCGGCGGCGAGCTGCTACCTGTACCAGATGATCACCGACCATACCCCCGCCCAGAAAGATCAGGACCACATTGATATCGTCATCTCCTCGCGCGCGTCCACCCCGGACCGCACAGCCTTTATTGTGGGCAAAAGCAAGGATGACCCCTTTGATGTGATGGAGCAGGACGGCATCAGCCTGGTGCGCTACGGTGCTACCGTGCTGGCCATTGCCTGCAACACCGCGCATTATTTTTATGACCGCTTGGCCGCGGCCCTGCCGGTACCGGTACTGAACATGCCGCGCCTGACCGCGGCGGATGCCAAGGCGGCCGGGTGCCATAAGCTGGGTATTCTGGCAACGGACGGCACCCTGCTGGCGGAAACGTATCAGATCGCCTGCCGGGATATCGGCCTGGAATGGGCCGCCCCCGGCGAACAGGCCCAAAAGGGCATCATGTCCATCATCTATGATGAGATCAAGCAGGGCAAGCGCGTAGACATGCAGCTGTTTAACGCAGCGGTGGATGACCTGCACGCCCAGGGGTGCGATATGGCGGTGCTTGGCTGCACGGAACTGAGCCTTGTGAAGCGGGACGAACACCTGGGACCGTTTTTCATCGACAGCACCGAGGTTCTTTGCAAGCACGCCATGCGCGCCTGCGGCGTGGAGCCGGTGGGATTTGAGGATTGAGCTAGGAGTTAGGAAGTAGGAATTAGGAGTTTTTGCAGTAGGGAAAACAGAGCGGCTCCGGCCTAAGAGCTGCCTGCGGTGTCAGCCTTACCTCAAATTACGAATTCCGCATTTCTGATTGCTAATTGCGCATTATCGTTTTTATTCCGGGAAGGAGTTATTATAAATATGGAAAACAAAAAGTTTTACATCACAACACCCATCTATTACCCCAGCGATAAGCTGCACATTGGCCACAGCTATACCACCGTGGCCTGTGATGCACTGGCACGCTACAAGCGGATGCAGGGCTATGACGTCATGTTCCTGACTGGCACCGACGAGCACGGCCAGAAGATCCAGGATAAGGCCGCCGCCAAGGGTGTAACGCCGAAGGAATACGTGGATGCCATTGTGGCTACCGTCAAGGACCTGTGGAAGACCATGGACGTCAGCTATGACCGCTTTATCCGTACTACCGATGACTATCATGTCAAGAGTGTGCAGAAGATCTTTACCAAGCTGCATGACCAGGGGGATATCTACAAGAGCACCTATAAGGGCATGTACTGCAAGCCGTGCGAAAGCTTCTGGACTGAAGCCCAGCTGAAAGACGGCAAGTGCCCCGACTGCGGCGGCCCTGTCTATGAGGCAGAGGAGGAAGCCTACTTCTTCAAGACCAGCAAATACGCTGACCGCCTGCTGAAATATTATGACGAGCACCCGGATTTCATCCAGCCCGCTACCCGCAAAAACGAGATGATCGCCTTCATCAAGCAGGGCCTGCAGGATACCTGTGTATCCCGTACCAGCGTTTCCTGGGGCATCCAGGTTCCGTTTGACCCCAAGCACACCATCTATGTGTGGATCGATGCACTTTCCAACTACATCACCGCACTGGGCTATGATAACGATACCTACCACGACTTTGATAAGTACTGGCCCGCTGACATCCACATGGTCGGCAAGGAGATTCTGCGTTTCCACACCATCATCTGGCCTGCCATGCTGATGGCTCTGGATCTGCCCCTGCCCACCAAGGTGTTTGGCCATGGCTGGCTGCTGCTGAACGGCGGCAAAATGTCCAAGTCCAAGGGCAACGTGGTAGACCCCGTCAAGCTGTGCGACCGTTACGGCGTGGACGCTGTGCGTTACTTCCTGTTACGCGAAGTTCCGTTCGGCAACGATGGTGCTTTCACCAATGAAGCCCTGATCAACCGCATCAATACCGACCTGGCCAACGACCTGGGCAACCTGCTGTCCCGTTCGGTCGCTATGTGCGAAAAGTACTTTGGCGGTGCTGTGAGCGCCAACGGCCAGGCCGATGCCCTGGACGATGAGCTGAAAAGCCTGACTGCCGCTCTGCCCGGCAAGGTGGATGCCGCCATGGATGCTCTGGATGTACCCACTGCACTGATCGCTATTTTTGAGGTTGTGCAGCGCGCCAACAAGTATATTGACGAGACTGCCCCCTGGGTGCTGGCCAAGAGCGAGGAAACCAAGCCCCGCCTGGAAGCTGTTCTTTACAACCTGTGCGATGCCCTGCGCACCGTTACCGTGCTGATGCAGGCTTACCTGCCCAACACCGCACCCAAGATGGCCGAGCAGCTGGGTTTGAGCGACCTGAGCTATGCCGACCTGGCAAACCATCCGGCCGAATACCATGTGCACAAGGGCGAAGCCCTCTTCCCGCGCATTGACGTGAAGAAGGAAATCGAGTATCTGGAAGCCGAGGACGCCAAGCAGAAGGCTGCTGCCGAAGCCGCCGCTGCCCCCAAGGCCGAGGAAAAGAAAGAGGAAGCCGTTGCTGAAATCACCGACCATGAGCCGGAGATCAGCTTTGACGACTTCTGCAAGGTGGAGCTGCGTGTGGCCGAAGTGCGCGCCTGCGAAAACATGAAAGAAAGCAAGAAGCTGCTGCACCTGACCGTGTTTGACGGCGAGCGCGAGCGCTGCATCCTGTCCGGCATTGCCAAGTGGTATAAGCCGGAAGATCTGATCGGCAAAAAGATCGCCATTGTGGCCAACCTGGCCCCCCGCCCGATGATGAAGGGCAAGTATACCAGCGAGGGCATGATCGTTGCCGCTGACACCGCTGACGGCGGCTGCGAGATCGCTTTCTACAGCGATAACGTGCCCACCGGAACGAGAGTACATTGAGGAAGGTAGGAGTTAGGAAGTAGGAGTTAGGAATTTTTGGGGCGCAAAGGCCGTTTTGAATTAGCAATTAGATTTGAAACTGCCAGATAGCCTAAATTAGGAAAAGTGTATCAGAAGATAAAACAAAATGGGAAAGCGTTTGGAACACTCAAATGGCTAATTCTGCATTGCTGATTCCTAATTAACTCCCGCTTCCCCAAAAAATTATGACAAAATCTTCCTCTCCCTCTCGTTTGGATGCCTTTTTTGGCAACCCGGCGGCTGCGGTGGGCATGGCGGTGGTGTGCAATGTGCTGTGGGGGTCGGCGTTTCCGTTTATCAAAATGGGGTACCGGCTGTTTGCTATTGACGCCACCGATACCGCTTCCATCATGTGCTTTGCCGGTGTCCGCTTTATGCTCAGCGCGCTGCTGGTGTATGCCGGGGGCGCGGCGCTGCGGCGCGGGCCGCTGCCCATGCCAAAGGGCAAAAATCTGCTTTCCTGCTGCGGGCTGGGCCTGTGGCAGACTGCTGCACAGTATACCTTTTATTATTCCGCCGTTGCCCTGCTGACCGGGGCTATGGGCGGCATTCTGAACAGCACCCAGAGCTTTATGGGGGTTATCCTGGCACACTTTTTGTACGGCAAAGCCGACCGCATGACGCCGCGCAAAGCTATTGGCTGTGCGCTGGGGTTCAGCGGTGTGCTGGTGGCAACTCTTGGCAACCACGGCAGCGGCAGCCCGGCGGGCGTTGCCTATATGCTGATCGCTTCGGTGATTTTTGCACTGGCCGGGCCGTGGAACAAAGCCGTGACCCAAAAGGTGGATTCGTTCACCGTCTCCTGCCTGAACCTTGGGGTCGGCGGTGCGGCGCTGCTGGTCATCGGCCTTGTTCTGGGCGGCAGCCTGCACCCGCAAAGCTTTGGCGCTGTGCGGGTGCTGCTTTTCCTGGCATTTAGCTCCGGTGCCGGTTATGTGGTCTGGGCACTGCTGATGAAAAACAACCCTGTTTCCCGCATTGCCGTGTTCGGCCTGATTATTCCGATCATGAACGTTCTGCTCTCCGCCATCCTGAACGGCGAGCCCCTGTTCGAATGGCAATACCTCGCCGCCCTTGTGCTGGTGTGCGGAGGGATCTATTTGGTTAATAGGCCGGCAGCAGGGAAGAAAAAGGAAAATTAGGAATTAGAAATTAGTAATGAGAAATTAAGAACAATGTTTGGCAATTTCTAATTGCGAATTCCTCATTCAACGTAAGGGCAAAGCTATGACCAACATCTTCGATACCCATGCGCATTATTCGTCCCGTCAGTTTGATGCGGACCGGGATGCGGTGATGCGGGCGCTGGGGGAAGGCGGCGTGGTGGGCGTGCTGGAATGTGCAACGCATTCCGGCGATGCCGCTGCGGTGCTGGAACTGGCCCACAAATATCCTTTTGTACATGCCGCGCTGGGCATCCACCCCGAAAGCCTTGGCGAGGAGGACGCCGCCACTGTGGCCACTTACCACGGGGACTGGCGGGCCGAGCTTGCCGCCATGCGCCCCCTGTTTGATGACCCCGCTGTGATCGCGGTGGGGGAAATCGGGCTGGACTACCATTGGCCGCTGCCAGCGCAGGAACAGTACGACCTGTTTGAAGCGCAGCTGCAGCTGGCGCAGGAGTTGGACCTGCCGGTCTCGGTGCATGACCGCGAAGCCCACGCCGAAATGTATGAGCTGCTGCGCCAGTACCGCCCCCGCGGGGTGCTGCACTGTTACAGCGGCAGCGCTGAGGACGCCGCCTGGCTGACGGCGCAGGGCATGGCCCTTGGATTTGGCGGCGCTGTGACTTATAAAGGAGCCAAGCGCGCGGCCAAGGTGCTGGCCATGGTGCCGCACGAACTGGCTGTGCTGGAAACCGACTGCCCCTATATGTCCCCCGAACCGGTGCGCGGCACCCGCAACGACAGCCGGAACATTGCCCATGTGGCAGCCAAGATCGGCGAGATCTGGCAGATGGATGCCCAGAGCGTCCTGGATTTGACCGCTGAAAATGCAAAACGCATCTTCAATCAATAAGGCAGCGCTGCACCAAGCTGTGCAGCCTTTGCCGCAAACAATTTATCTGGAGGAATCACCATGAAAGCACGCATTCCCAAACACCGCGAATTTATCATCGACTTCCCGAAAGAGGTTTCTCAGGAAAAGGCAGACGAAGGCTGGGAGAAGCTGACTGCCCTGCTGGAAGATTACAAGAAGGCCCATAACGGCCAGAGCGTTTACTCCCCGACCTTCATCGAGGACCTGGAGCCCGCCGTGAAGGAACTGCAGGCAGAGTACGGCTTTACCTACACCGTTGAAACTGCAAAATAATTGCTGAACCCGCTGCGGTCCTTGCTGAATGCGAGGATCGCATTTTTGTTATAGAATTTATGGCAGGCAATCGTATTCTTCCTTATGGTTTCTACACAATTCAGCCGTAAACTGAATGTGTAGCAAACATAAGGAGGATGATGAGATGCTGCAAACAACACACAAAGGTCTGTCCGGCACGGCGCTCAAAACCATTGCGCTGGTACTGATGCTGATGGATCATATCCACTACTTTTTTGAGTTTACCGGATGCATCCCGGAATGGTTCAGCATGCTGGCGCGCCTGTCGGCACCGCTGTTTTTGTTCTGCACGGTGGAAGGCTTTGCCCATACGCATGACCGCAAGCGGTATTTCTTCCGTATCTGGTGCATCGGTGCGGGCATGGCGGCGGTGCAATTTTTCATGATCTATGCCAAGGCGTTCCGCCGCGGGGATGGCTTTTACCCGCAGAACGCGATCTTCCAGGATTTTGTTCTGCTCTGTGTGATCTGGCAGGGCATCGACTGGGTGCGCGCCAAAAAGTATGGGAAGGGCATTGCCGCTATCGCGGCAGTGGTCGGCTGGCCGTACCTGTTTGCTGCAGTGCTGGGAATGTTCCCGCAGCTTATGCAGAGGCCGATTGTCAGCACCGTGCTGGCGTTTGTCATTACCAGCCCAGTGCCCATGTGGACCAGCATCACGGACGGTGGTTGGAGCTACCTGGTTGGCGGCGTGCTGCTGTATCTGCTGCGGAACCACCGCAAAGCACAGGTAGCTGTGTGGGCGCTGTACAGCTTTTTGTGGGATTTTGTGCTGGTGTACCTGCAGCTGCGCGGTCAGCCGGGGTTTGAACTTTCCCAGATGTTCACCACCTATTACGAATGGTTTGGCGTGGCTGCCGCGGTGCTGATGCTGGCTTACAACGGCACGCGCGGCAGCGGGCACAAACAGCTGTTTTATTGGTTCTACCCGGCCCATGTCTACCTGCTGTATGGGATGTCCTGCCTGGTGTATCGCCTGATTGCATAAAAAGGAGGAAAATGTTATGGCGCATATTCTTGCGGTTGATGATGACCCGGATCTTTGCACACTGCTGAAAACGGCACTGGAACGGGACGGCCACGCGGTAGAAATCCGCACATCCGGCGTGACCGTGACGGAAAGCCTGTGCCGCTGGGCGGACTGCATCCTGCTGGATGTGATGATGCCCGGCGAGGATGGCTTTGCCACCTGCCGCCGCATCCGCGCCATAACGCAGGCACCGATTTTATTTTTGACTGCCCGCACCGATGAACAGTCGGTTCTGACCGGCCTTGGCATTGGGGCGGACGATTACCTGACCAAGCCGTTCCGCGTGGCGGAGCTGCGCGCCCGCGTGGCCGCCCACCTGCGGCGGCAGAACCGCGCCCCCGCCAGCCGCATGGTGCGCGGCGGAATCGGGTTCGACCTGGCGGCCAAAACCGCGATGGTGGGGGAGCAACCGCTGCCATTCACCCGGTCGGAATACGCAATCAGCGAGTATCTGGCCCTGCACGCGGGGCAGACGTTCAGCAAAGAACAGATATATGAAGCTGTTTTTGGCTATGATGGCACAGCGGACGATACGGCAGTGACCCAGCACATTAAAAATATCCGCGCCAAACTGCGCACAGCGGGCGTTGCCGCGCCGGAAACCGTACTGAAAACAATATGGGGAGTGGGCTACCAATGGAAAAGCGAAACCTGACCCCGCTGCGCAATGTGCTGGTGCGCTACCTTGTGGTGTGCGGCGGTGGAAGCATTGTGATCCTGCTGGTGTGGTGGGGGCTGTTTATGTCGCTTATACGCAATGGGTTTTTGCTGCCTCCCGTTACCGGGGCGCAGGTGTGCAGCGAAGCACGGGATTACGCCGCAACCGCCACCGTTGAAACCTTTGACCCCAACGCCATTGACCCGCTGTGCCGCTATGCCATATTACAGGCCGGGACAGCGCATGTGCTGCAAACCAACATGACAGCCGGCCAGCTGAAAAAAGCGAGGAACATATTAGCGGGCGGCAGGCAGTGGGTGATGGCATCATACCAATACGTGGTGGATATGGCGGATGGCGCACGCTGCATTTTGCAGTATGATTATTCGGTGCCCTATGCGGACCCGGCACTGCGGAAAGTCCTGCCGGATTTCCAGACCATGTATATTCTGCTGCTGATTTTGCTGGAGGTGATATGGCTGGCGCTGTGTACCCACTGCACGGTGAAGGTGCTGGCAAGGGAGACCCACAAACTGACCAAAGCCACCGCAGCAATCGCCGCCCAGCGCCCGGAAGAAATCGAGGTTTCCGGCGCTAAGGTGAGGGAGTTCGCCGAAACGTTGCGGGCTATGCAGACAATGGGCAGCCAACTGACAGCCAGCCTGCAAAGCCAGTGGAAGCTGGAACAGCAGCGCGCCGAGCAGACCGCTGCCCTGGCCCATGACCTGAAAACCCCGCTGGCGATCATAACCGGCAACGCCGACCTGCTGGCGGAGGATGAGAACCTGACCGAAGCCCAGAAAGCCCAGATTGCCGCCATGCAGCGCGCCGCGGAAAAAGCGGACCGCTACCTGCAAACCCTGCGCACCGTCAACACCGCCGAAACCAGCCCGCAGGAGCCGATGCAGCGGGTGCAGGTGCAGGAAATTCTGACACGGTGCGCTAATGATGCCAAATTGTTGTGCGATAATAAAAATATACAATTTGTACTAAACAACGCAATGGAAAACGCCCGAACCATCCCCGCACAAAGGCAGGCACTGGGCCGGGCACTGGATAATATTTTAGAAAACGCCGTTCGCTTTACCCCCGCTGGCGGAACCATCACGCTGGATGCTGTGGAAGAGGGACAGGAAATTGTTTTCACTGTAACGGATACTGGGCCGGGGTTCAGCCCGGAAGCCCTGCAGCAAGCGGGCCGGGAACTCTTCACCACTGGGGCCTTGGCCTTGCTGCCGCCCGCCGCACCGCCCAAACCCATAACGGCACCCTAACCGTAAGCAATGGGGAGAACGGGGGAGGAAAAGTGGAATTGAGAGTTAGGAGGTAGGAGTTTTTTGGGCCGCAGATACCGTTAAAGGTCGGCCAAAATATATAAATTAAAATGTAGGGAACGTTCTTGACCGTTCCGTTGCCTTGGCAAACATCCCATGTGAGGAGATGATTTTGAGGTTCCGGAACGGTCAAGACCGTTCCCTACAGATATTTTATAATGTTAATTGCAAAACCTAAAACCGCCGCAATAACTCCTCCCTCCTAACTCCTAACTTATTTTCTCGTCTCGGTCCAGTACTCTCCCATGCTTGCTCCCGGCTGGCCGGTGCATTCATTGGAGAGATAATGGGTCAGGGCATCGTCTGTGGGGGTCCAGGCGCATGCGGTGGGTTCATCGGGGTATTCCACTTCGGCATACATAAAATGGCTGGGCAGCCCGGCGTCCACATCGTTCACTTCCAGCTTCAGGCCGTTCTTCAGGGCATAGGTGCGGCGCTCCTTGGCAATCAGCGGTTTGCCGATCAGGCGTTCCAGCTTTTCAAACAGCTCCGGCGTGATCTCGGTTTCAATCTCTTCCCGCATCAGGCCGGTTTTGTCCGGTGCGCCCTTAAAGCAGAGCACCAGCGCGGTGCGGCCGCCCTGCAATGCTTCGCGCCGGATGCGCACTGTGGGGCGCACGCTGATGTACCCTTGGTCCATGCGGTAAGTTTCCAGCAGGGGAAGCCCCTGGGGCCAGCCCTGCACCATCCATTTGCGTTCAATTTCCATGGTGTTCACCTTGCTCTTTCCTGATTTCTACCCGGAATGTCGTGCCATCCTGCCCGGATTCCGCCCGGATGGCGGCGTGGTGTGCCTGGCAGATGCTTTGTACAATCGCCAGCCCCAGCCCGGTTCCGCTGCCGTTCTGGGCATAATCCAGCCCATCTGTTCCGGTATATACCACATCGGCCAGGCGGGGTTCGTCCGCTACAATCAGGATATTCACCGGCAAATCTCCTTCGGCTTTCTTCAATTTATAGATACAGTATACCACAATTAGCTGAAAATAGGCTGAAAAAATGCGGCAGGTTTTTGCGGCAACCTCTGCACGGTCGCGGCGGGTATCCATGGCGGTCTTTTCAATCATGCGGTGGGCTTCCGCTTCGCTCATGCCCTTGTGCTCGATCAGATAGCACTTGGCACGGTCCACCAGCCGGATCTGGGCAATCTTATCCCGCAGTTTGTCGTTTTCCTGCCGCAGATAATCCAGGCGGCGGCAGCAGGCGGCGGCCATCTGAACGGCTTGGCGGAACTGCACCCCGGTAAAGGGCTTTGCCAACACCAACACACCGTGCTGCTGCAATTTATCGGAAATCTGGTCTGCGGTGCCCGCCTTGGCAAGCAGAATAACACCGGCGTTTGATTTTTCTACCGCATAGGTCGAAAGTTCGTGGCCAAACTCGTCCGGCAGGGGGGTGTTGATGATCACGACCTCGAAATCAATATCCCCCATGCGGCGGCGGGCTTCGCCGCCGCTGGCCACAATAGTGGGGCGCAGGTAACCCAGCTCCGCTACATGCTTTGCCAGGTATTCGTTTGCGTTGTTCCCCGCAGAGGCAATCAAAGCTGAAGGCACAAACACATCACCGCCCATCTGTTAAATTACAAAATCTGCCCTGCTTTGGGAAACATCAAATCTTCAAAAAGCAGTTTTCACGCTCCCATGCCTGGGGGTCGGGGGCACTTTCGTAACCATGGCACAACTGGGTCTGGTATTCAAAGTATTTGTTCATCAGCGGCACAGGCAGCTCTTTGGCGATAAAGTCACTCTGTGCGGCAATGGTGATGGCTTCGCGCAGACTTTCGGGCAGGCTTTCCAGCCCTTCGGCGGCGCTCTTGTGGAACAGATTGCGGTTGACCGGAGCGGGCAGCGGCATCTTCTTTTCAATGCCGTCGAGCCCGGCGGCCAGAATCAGGCCAATGACCAGATATGGGTTGCAGGAGGGATCGGGGCTGCGCAGTTCCAGGCGGCAGAATTCGCCGGTGGCGGAAGGCAGGCGCACCAGCTGGCTGCGGTTCTGGCGGCTCCAGCTGACATACTTGGGGGCTTCGCAGCTGCCAAACCGTGTGTAAGAGTTGGGGATCGGGTTGCAGAAGCAGGTCAGCTCCCGTGCGTGCGCCAGAATACCGGCAATAAAATGTCCGGCCTCGCTGTCGGGGGCAATGTCGCCCTGGAACAGGTTTTTGCCATCCCGGTGGATGGAAACATTCACATGCATGCCGCTGCCGGCCTGGTCCTGCATGGGCTTGGGCATAAAGCTGGCAAACAGGCCGTTGCGGTCCGCAATAGCTTTGACGGTGCTTTTGAAGGTGTTCAGGTTATCGGCCGATTTGAGCGCGGTAGAATACATAAAGTCCACTTCGTTCTGGCCAAAGCCGCTTTCGTGGTGGCTGTGCTGGGGGCGCAGGCCCATATCCTCCATGGCAAAGCAGATCTCGCGGCGGATGTTCTCGGCCTTGTCCAGAGGGGCAATGTCAAAGTAGCCGCCGTGGTCCATCGGGATGCGGGTGGGGTTGCCGTGCTCGTCGGTCTGGAACAGATAGAACTCACATTCGCAGCCCACATCGCAGCGCAGGCCCATGGCCTTGGCGCGCTTGACCACCGATTGCAGGTACCCGCGGCTGTTGCCGGCAAAGGGGCGGCCATTGGGCAGGGTGATATCGCAGTACATGCGCATTACACGGCCCTCGGTGGGGCGCCAGGGCAGAATGGTCATTGTGTCCGGGTCCGGCCAAAGCACAAGGTCGCTCTCCTCGGTGTTCATAAACCCGGCAATGGAGCTGCCGTCAAAGCAGACACCCTGCTCGAAGGCATAGGGAAGGTCCCCGGCAAAGACAGAGATGTTTTTTTGATTGCCGAAAATATCGCAGAACGCCAGACGTACAAATTTTACGTCGTTATCTTCGACATAGTTCAGGATATCCTGTGCAGTATGCTTCATGGTGGAATCCTCCAATGTTTGAGCTACATAGTTGGCAGAGAGGGGAGAGTAGTTAGGAGGTAGGAGTGAGGAGTTGATGCAATTAGGAATTAGCAATGAGCAATTAGAAATTACGATGCCCCCCGTAGGGGCGCATGATTGCAAATTCCATTATGGCATATATGGCAATGTTTCGGAACGGTCAAGACCGTTCCCTACAGAGCAAAACCTTAGGCCCTGCTTTAACTCCTAACTCCTACTTCCTCACTCCTAAGGCAACACCGCACAATTCCCGCCTGACGGCTTAAGCACCGCTCCGGCGGCTGCGGCACGGCATCTGCGTTGCCAAAATGCTCGATAATGTCGGGTTGCGGTACCCGCATCGTGCTTCGGGGGCAAAAGCCCCTCGCACTCTGCGACCGCTGCCCCTGCTTCGGTTCGCTGTTTCCGCCACTGGCGGCGCTCACCTTTGCAGCATCCAGTATTATCTGCGCTTTTGGCTTAGCAGCTGCCGCACCTCGCTCGCCGTATCGGCACTTAGAATTATGCGGTATTGCCCTAACTTACCCTTCCTCCGATATTATGATTTAGTTATTCGTATAATATAGCCCTCTTGTAAACTCGCCGTCAAAGGGCTGCTGATGGAAAAGGCGGGTCAGAACCTCTTCCACGCGGTCGGCAGGTTCCAGGGTGAACGCGGCCACGGCAAGGTCCACCGGCATTTCGGTCAGGCGGTCCCCCATATAAAGTGGTACAGGGTTAAACACGGTGCGCATTCCGGCGCTGCCGGGGGCGGAGCACCGCACCGGGAAATCCCGCCCTTTGCGGTCCCGCAGTTTGCCCTTGTTGGTGCAGCCCGCGCAGCTGGTGTGCACATTGCGCAGCGGGCAGGCGCGGGTCAGCATCAGGGGCAGGTGGCCATAGCACAGGGCAGCGGTGGGCACCGGGGTGCCGTCTTTCTGCCGGGGTGCCACAGCACGCATGGCGGTCAGGGCCGTTTCAGGCTGCACCAGCAGGCCACAGGCACCCAGGCACACATACTCTGCCGCAGACATTGGGTTGGTTACATTCAGCCCCAGCCCGCCGAACACCGGCAGGGGAGAGGCATACCCAAACTGCGCCAGATTGTTTGCAACCAAACCCGCAAAGCCGGAACCTTCCAGCGCAGCCAGGTGGCGCATGGTATCCGGTTCCACAGTGCCGAAAGCAGCGCGGGGCAGCTCCAGCAGCGTTTTGCAGCGCAAGGGCTGCGGCACAGCGTCCGCTTCCCGGATGGGCAGGATCAGATAGCGCAGCTTGGCCAGGTATTCGGCACCGGGCAGCTGGGCAGCGGTTTCAAAACGGGCGGCTAGCTGGGGTATCATGCCTACTTCGTGCTCGGCGTATTCCGGCAGGGTGATTTCCTTTGTGGTCAGGGGCGCAGGTTCACTGCGCTTTTGCAGCAGCTTGTCCAGCGCTTCGCGGCGCATCTCATTCCAGGCGGAGCCGGGCAAAAATCCGGGGCCGCCCTCGCCGCAGGCAAACTCAACCCCGGCACAGGTGAACGGCGTACCGCCGGTTTTGCCCAGGGCACGCTCAATGCCGGGGGCGGGGTCTTTCTGTGCGGGCTGCGGTTCATCGGCGCTGTACACATTGACACGGCTGCCGTTGTCGTCGAAAGCTGTCAGCTTGATGCCGCCGTCCTCCACACCGCCGCTGACGCAGAAATGCACCGGAATGCGCTCCAGTTCGCGGCGGAACAGCTCGCGGGCTTTCGGCGTGGCGGCGCGCGTAGCGGCTGCATCGGCTTCGGTGCGCACGCCAAACATGGTGCCGTCATTGCGGCCTACCAGATAGGCATCACTGAAGCCGGAGCGGGAGAAAATATCCCGCAGCAGCGCTTCATCATAGGGCTGCCCGGCGCGGGCTGCGCGGCAGGCCGTTACCGCAGCGGCGGCGTATTCCGGCGTTCGCAGGCGGCCTTCAATTTTAATGCTGGCAACCCCGGCGGCTTTCAGCTGGGCCATGTGGGGCACAAGGTCCATGTCTTTCAGGCTCAGGTGGCAGGCTTTGCCCGGCTGGCCGGGGCGCAGGCCGTTGGTAGCATCAAACGGCAGGCGGCAGGGACCCGCGCAGGCACCGCGATTGCCGCTGCGCCCGCCCAGGAACGCGCTCATCATGCACTGGCCGCTCATGGACATGCACATCGCGCCGTGCACAAACACTTCGCATTCGATCGGGCTTGCCTTTACCACGGCTTCGATCTCCGCCAGGCTCAGCTCACGGGCCAGAATGGCGCGGGAATACCCCAGCTTTGCCAGCATCTTGGCGCCCTCTGCGGTGTGGATGCTCATCTGGGTAGAGCCGTGCAGGCGCAGGCCAGGCGCAATGCTGCGCACCAGCTGCGCGGTGGCAAGGTCATCCACAATCACGGCATCCGCCCCGGCGGCGGCAACAGCGCGCACGGCATCGGCCAGGCCGCCCAGCTCGGCGGCGTAAACCAGCGTGTTCAGGGTCACATGCACCGCAACCCCGCGGGCATGACAAAAACAGACGGCTTCGCGCAGGGCATCAGGGTCAAAGTTCCCAGCGCTGCGCCGCGCATTGTAGCCATCCAGCCCAAGATATACGGCGTCAGCCCCGGCAAACACCGCAGCCCGCAGCATATCAGCATTGCCGGCGGGGGCCAGGATCTCCGGGCGCTGTAAAACAGTCTGTTCCATCAGGCTTCGCTCGTCAGGGAACGGCGGTGCAGGTCGTCCACCTTTTTGCGCAGGGCGGCGTTTTCGCGGCGCAGCTCCTCGGCAGCCATCTTGGCGGAGGCGGCATCCTCCAGATAGTCTTTGATCTGGCGGCGCATATTATCCGCGCTGCCGCTGGCCTTTTCCAGCTCATCGCGGTAGTTCAGCGCGGTCATGATGGCAGCGGTGGTGATGGAAACCGAATTGGAAGAGCTCATCAGCTCATTCATATCAAGATTCAGGCGCTCGGCCAGATTCTGCATGTAATCTTCACTTTCGTTGGTAGAGATCACATAGCTCGAACCGCAGATGGCCAGACGTACTTGGTTAGCCATAGTTGGGGTCTCCTTTGTTTCAGTTGATGGTGTTTTTATCAGGAACACCCTGCGCTTTTGTCGCCAAAAGCGGGACGGAAAGGGGCTTCTGCGCGGCAAAACCGCCCACCAGCCCCCGCAGCGCAGGGAAAATGCTTAAAATTATACCCTTATATTATAGTATAAAATGCCCGTAAGAAAAAGCCCCTTTTGTGTAAAATTGAAAAAATTGACGCGTGTGGGAAAAAAGCCTTGCACATATCGCCAATTTTGACTATAATGCTTAAGGTAAGTATTTTTATT
>ENA-UEQR01001216-UEQR01001216.1-human-gut-metagenome-genome-assembly--contig:-NODE-1216-length-14536-cov-15.972197_pt1 | contig 14536 bp, 10 predicted proteins | sample MGYA00242944_ERZ507941 | MGnify/ENA primary metagenome ERZ507941 (study PRJEB26167, sample SAMN06115398) | human gut metagenome | host: Homo sapiens | place: China:Chongqing | collected 2016-06-23...
TTGTGTCATTTACTAACTCGTTATCAATCAACTATTTTTCCTAATCACAAAAGTTGTGTCCGAAAAAAGGGTGTGCCTCGTCGGGCGTCCCTTTTCCGTTCCGCATAAACGGTCATTCCCGCAGCAGCACCGACGAATCGCCGTAGCTCAAAAAGCGGAAGCCGTGGCCGAGGGCGTAGTCGTAAATCCGCCGCCACCCGTCGCCCACAAAGGCCGAAACCAGCAGCAGCAGCGTCGATTTGGGCTGGTGGAAATTGGTGACGATATTGTGCACGATGCGGAACTCATAGTCCAGCGGCGTGATCATAATCTGCGTCGAGGCTTTCAGCCGGTCCAGCCCCTCGCGCTCCATATACACCGACAACTCCTGCAACGCCTCGCGGCCCGAAAACTCCGCGGGAATGTCGTACAGCTCCCACTGCCCCACGACCCGCCCGGCATCGGGCGTCCCGGCCGTGCGGATGCGCCACGCAAGGGCCGCAAGCGATTCCAGAGTACGCACCGAGGTGGTTCCCACGGCGGTGATATGCCCCCACTTCTCCAGCAGGCGGACCACCGTCGCACGGCGCACCTCGAAATGCTCGGTGTGCATCGGATGCCGCGCGGCGTCCTCGTCCTTGACGGGCAGGAACGTGCCCGCCCCGACATGGAGCGTCACCTCCTCGAAGGCGAATCCGCGCGCCTTCATCTCCCCGATCAGCTCGGGCGTGAAATGCAGCCCGGCGGTCGGTGCGGCCACCGAACCTTCGAACTTCGAATAGACCGTCTGGTAGCGCGTGTTGTCGATCTCCTCGCTCTCGCGGTTCAGGTAGGGCGGAATCGGAATCCGCCCGAGGTATTCGAGCAGCTGCCCGAAGGTCATCGGGGCCGTCCACTCGAAACGCACGACGCACTCGCGGCCGTGGTCCTCGACGATCCATGCACGAAGGTGCTCGGCGCAGCCCCCGCGTTCGAAATTGATCTCCACGTACCCCTCTTTCCACTTCTTGCGGTTGCCCACGATGCACGACCATGTGCAGCCGCCCGTGACGGCGAACGCCCGCTCGTAGTCGGCCGGGTCGTGCGGCTCGAGACAGAAGACCTCGATGCGCGCCCCGGAGGGCTTGTGCATGACGATCCGCGCCCGGATCACCTTCGTGTTGTTGAAAACCAGCAGCTCCCCGGCCGGCAGCACGTCGCCGATGTCGGCGAAACGCTTTTCCGCGATTTCTCCGCCGCGCCAGACGAGCAGCTTCGAGGCGCTGCGCTCGGCGAGCGGGAATTTGGCGATCCGCTCGTCCGGAAGGTCGTAATCGAAGCGGCTGATGTCGATATGTCGTTCCATATTTTGCCCGAAATTATGCGGCAAAGTTACTATTTTTTGTAACTTTGCGGCGCTGCAAGGCATTAGAAAAAGGAAAAACCCATGAAAACCGACTTTCTGGTTATCGGTTCCGGCGCCGCGGGCCTTTCGTTCGCGCTGAAAGCCGCAGCCCACGGACACGTTACGATCGTCACCAAGGGCGCGATCGAAGAGTGCAACACCAATTATGCACAAGGCGGCATCTGCTCGGTAACGTACGCCCCCGACACATTCGAGAAACACATCCGCGACACGCTGATCTGCGGCGCAGGCAAATGCGACGAGAAGGCCGTGGAACTGGTCGTGCGGCGGGCCCCGGAACTGATCGCCGACCTCATAGCCTGGGGCACGCGTTTCGACAAGACCCCCGACGGGCGTTTCGAGCTCAACCGCGAAGGCGGACACTCGGAGCACCGCATCCTCCACCACGAGGACCTCACGGGAGCCGAGATCGAACGGGCGCTCGTGCAGTCGGTGAGGGAGCATCCGAACATCACGGTTCTCGAACGCCACTTCGCCATCGACCTGCTGACGCAGCACCATCTGGGCGAATTCGTCACCCGCCACACGCGCGGACTGGCCTCGTTCGGGGCCTACGTCCTGAATCTCGACACCAACGAGATCGAGACCATGCTTTCGAAATTCACCGTCGTGGCCACGGGCGGCTGCGGCAACGTCTACTCCACGACCTCGAATCCCGTGGTCGCCACGGGCGACGGCATCGCCATGTGCCACCGCGCCAAGGCGATGACCGAGAACATGGAGTTCATCCAGTTCCACCCCACGACGCTCTACAACCCCGGCGAGAAGCCCAACTTCCTGATCACCGAAGCCATGCGCGGCTTCGGGGCCATCCTGCGGCTGCCCGACGGCAAGGAGTTCATGGACAAATACCACCCGATGAAATCCCTCGCGCCGCGCGACGTGGTGGCCCGCGCCATCTACCGCGAGATGACCAAACGGGGTTCCGACTTCGTCTACCTCGACGTGACGCACAAGGACCCCGAGGCCGTGAAGAGCCATTTCCCGAACATCTATGAAAAATGCCGCTCGATCGGCATCGACATCACCAAAGACTGGATTCCCGTGACCCCTGCGGCGCACTACTGCTGCGGCGGCGTGAAGGTCGACACCAACGGCGAAACCTCCGTGAAACGGCTCTACGCGCTGGGCGAGACCTCGTGCACGGGACTGCACGGCGCCAACCGCCTGGCCTCGAACTCGCTGATCGAAGCGGTGGTCTACGCCGACCAGGCCGCGCGCCACACGGCGTCGCTGCTGGAGAAAGTCGATTTTCAGGAGGGCATTCCCGACTGGGATTTCGAAGGCACGCAGCACACCGAGGAGATGCTGATGATCATCCAGTCGAAGCGCGAGATGCAGACGATCATGTCCAACTACGTGGGCATCGTGCGGTCGAACCTCTCGCTCAAGCGCGCCATGCACCGGCTGGAAATCCTCTGGCAGGAGACCGAGGAACTTTACAACAAGACCAAGCCCAACCGCGAACTGTGCGAGCTGCGGAACATGATCGCCATCGCCTACCTGGTCATCAAGCAGGGCCGCGAGATCAAGGAGTCCGTAGGCTGCCACTACAACGCCGATTACCCGAAAGAATAACGCATGACACAACAGGAAGAGATAACCCGGCGGCGGACCTTCGCCGTCATCGCCCACCCCGACGCGGGCAAAACCACCCTTACGGAAAAACTGCTGCTGTTCGGCGGCGCCATCCATGTGGCCGGAGCCGTCAAGAGCAACAAGATCAAGAAGGGCGCCACGTCCGACTTCATGGAGATCGAACGCCAGCGAGGCATCTCGGTGGCCACGGCCGTGATGGGATTCGAATACCGGGGCTGCAAGATCAACATCCTCGACACCCCGGGCCACGAGGATTTCGCCGAGGACACCTACCGCACGCTGACGGCCGTCGACTCGGTGATCATCGTCATCGACGGCGCCAAGGGCGTCGAGGCCCAGACCCGCAAGCTGATGGAGGTCTGCCGCATGCGCCAAACCCCCGTGATCGTCTTCATCAACAAGCTCGACCGCCCGTCGAAAGAGCCGTTCGACCTGCTGGACGAGGTGGAGAAGGAACTGCATATCCGCGTGCGGCCGCTGGCCTTCCCGATCTCGAACGGACCCACGTTCAAGGGCGTCTACAACCTTTACGAGAAGAACCTCTCGCTCTTCACGTCGGACGAAAAGCTCACGGCCGACGCCTCGACGGCCGAAATCTCGGACCTCGCCTCGCAGGAACTCGAAGGCTACATCGGCGAGAAGTTCGCCGCCCAGCTGCGTTCCGACGTGGAACTGGTCGAGGGCGTCTACGACCAGTTCGACCGCGACGCCTACCTGCGGGGCGAACTGGCCCCGGTGTTCTTCGGCTCGGCGGTGAACAATTTCGGCGTGCGCGAACTGCTCGAATGCTTCGTGCGCATCGCCCCTTCGCCGCGCCCGGCGCCGACCGAAACCCGGCAGGTGGAGCCTGCGGAGCCGAAAATGACCGGCTTCGTCTTCAAGATCCACGCCAACATGGACCCCAACCACCGCGACCGCATCGCGTTCTTGAAGATCTGTTCCGGCACGTTCGAACGGAATAGGAACTACCTCCACGTACGCAGCGGCAAGCAGCTGAAATTCTCCTCCCCGACGGCCTTCATGGCCGAGAAAAAGTCGGTGATCGACTTCGCCTATCCGGGCGACATCGTGGGTCTGCACGACACGGGGAACTTCAAGATCGGCGACACCTTCACCGAAGGCGAGAAGCTCCGCTTCACCGGAATTCCGTCGTTCGCCCCCGAGCAGTTCCGCTACATCGAGAACGCTGACCCGCTGAAATTCAAGCAACTGGCCAAAGGCATCGACCAGCTGATGGACGAGGGCGTGGCGCAGCTGTTCACAAGCTCGCTCAACGGCCGCAAGATCATCGGCACGGTGGGCGCGCTCCAGTTCGAGGTCATTCAGTACCGCCTGGAGCACGAGTACAACGCCGCGTGCCGCTGGGAGCCGATCTCGATCTACAAAGCCTGCTGGATCGAGAGCGACAACGCCGCGCAGCTGGCCGACTTCAAACGCCGCAAGCACACCAACATGGCCGTGGACAAGCACGGCCGCGACGTTTTCCTCGCCGACACCAGCTACGGGCTGGCTCTCGCGCAGGAGAACTTCAAGGATATCCGCTTCCACTTCACCTCGGAGTTTTAGGACGCAGCCTGATGTGAAAAACCGCCGGAGTCGATACTCCGGCGGTTTTTCACATCAGGCTGCCGCACATCAGATCATAGGGACCTCGATGACCAGCAGCCGTGCGTTTTCGAAAGCGCGGATCAGGAAATCGTCGGCGTCCGATATGCCCATGCCGTCACGGGGACCGAGCGGTTCGCCCGCGACCTCGGCCGTGCCTTCGATCACGAAAACATAGGCCCCGTTGCCGTGAAGATTCATGCGATACCGGGCTTCCCGCCCGGCGTCGAGGTCGAGCGTATGGAACCATGCCGTCTGGTGAATCCATCCCACGTGTTCCCCGCCGCGGCCTTCGGGAGCCACGATCAGCCGGAACTCGTTGCGCTTCGCGGGCGCGAGTTCGATCTGGGTGTAACGGGGCGTATGGCCCTCGGCGTCGGTGATGACCCAGATCTGCAGGAACTTCACCGGCTCCTCGCGGCTGGCGTTCATCTCGCTGTGCGTGATGCCCGTACCGGCGGTCATCACCTGCAATTCGCCCGGCTTGAGGAGCTGCATGTTGCCCATGCTGTCGCCGTGCCTCAAGGCGCCCGAGAGAACGAGCGAAACGATCTCCATATTCTCGTGGGGATGCGTTCCGAACCCCTCGCCCGGGGCCACGGTATCGTCGTTGAGCACGCGCAGGGCGCCGAAATGAATCCGCCCGGGATCGTAGTATCCGGCGAAGCTGAAAGTATGGTGGGTCCGGAGCCAGCCGTGATCGGCATACCCGCGGGTCGCGGCTCTGTGAATCGTCTTTTTCATAATTTGCATTCATTCAATAATCATTGAATACAAACGCAAATCATATGCCGGTTATTGCGTCACTCCAACTCCAGGTTGCTCACCCGGTCGGTCGTCGCGAACCCGAAATCGGGATAGACGTAAAGCCCGAAACGCGGCTCGGTCTCGCCGTGCGTATAGGCCCAGATCGAAGCGTAGTCCTCGGGGTCCTCGCCCATCTTGCCCAGCTGGCGCAGGTAGGCGGCCAGCGACTTGTTCTCGACGATGAAGATTTCGCCCATACTGTCGATGATCGGGCTGTGGCGGCGCGTCCGGTCGTGGTCGAAACGCAGCAGACGCTTGCCCTCGGCCGTGATGCCCACCAGCCGGAACGACATGCTCTTGCCGATGGCCGGAAGGTTCAGCACGCTGCGGTCCGTGGCCAGAAACGGCAGGTGGTGACGACGCATGAAGCAGCGGATTTTCGCAGCCGTATCCGTCCCGTCAGCCAGCAAATCGTCGAGTTCGGCCGCCTGCTCCGGAGTGAGCCGCCCGTAAACCTTCTCCTCGACCTGCTCCTGCATCGAGCGGCTGTTGGGGGTGAAAACGGCGTAATTCTCCTGAAACCCCTTGACCGAGAAGGTGTAGTAGCAGACCACACCGAGCGAATTTAGCACCTGGCGCAGGCGTGTGGTGTGCCCGCGGCGCGAAGCGGCCACGGTGTAGACCAGCTGGTTGGTGATGAGCCACCCCGCCGAAAGGATCTTCCGGATGGCCTCCTCGGCTTCGGGCGTCACTTCGAGCGGCGTCTGGAAATGGGTCTGGATGATGAACTGCTTCACGCCGACGGCCGAGGCCTTCTCGCGGAATTCGCGGAGGATTTCGACCAGTTCATCGTTGACGCGCATCGGCAGATAGGCCGGCAGGCGCGACCCGAGGCGCACACGCTGCAATTCGGCGTACTTCTCCCCGTCGGGGCGTCGGGCATTGGCCCGGCGCTTGCGGCCGGCCATGCGGCAGACCGCTTCGAGAATGTTACGCAGGGTTTTGTTCTGGCTCATCAGGGCGTCGCCGCCCGTGATGAGGATGTCGCGCAGCTGGGTGTCCTCCTCGAAATAATTCATCAGGCGGCGCAGCTTGTGGTCCCAGCTCTCCTTGGGGCGCAGGGTCTCGAATTCGAAATTGAGGCGTTCGCTCTGGAAGTCGTACATGCGCTGGCACGAGGCGCACAGCCCGCCGCAGGCGCGGCCCATCGTGTCGGGAATCAGGATCGCCACCTCCGGGTAACGGCGGTGGATGTTGTGTCCGTCGGGCAGCAGCCACCCGGCGGCATTGGGTCGTCCGGCCTCGACGACGTCCTCGCGCTCCCAGGCGCGGATCTGCCCGTAGGTTTCGACCAGCTGCGGCGAATAAAGAATGTAACTGCGGATGGCGGCATCGTCGTAGCCGCCGCCCGTGACGTCGAGCAGCGAAAGGTAATAGGGCGTGGCGAAGAAGGGCATTCCCTTCTTGCGGGCCTTCGAGAGCAGATACATCGTCTCCGACGAGAGCGAGCCTGCCAGAAAGCGGTTCAGTTCCGAGGGGCTTTTCACGGCCATCGCCAGCTGGAAGCGGAAATCGCCCCACCAGGCGGCCACCTGCCGGTACTTCTCCTCGTAGGTCATGCCGTCGGCGAACTGGAAGCGCGACGGGACCTTCGACTTGCGGTTCTCGATCTTCTGGATCAGCAGGTGGAGCATCCGTTCGCGGTTGTCGGCGCGGATGGCCCGCACCCCGTCGTCCTGTCCCGAGAGCCAGCGTTCGGTGCGGCTGCGCACGCGCTGGGGCGAAGGCAGCGGAATCTCCGGAGCATCCAGCAGGCGGAAGAGATGGTACAGATCGACGAACAGGTCGGAAGGCATTTCGGGGTTTTCGAGCCTTCCGGTAAGAAACTGCCACAGCAGCGTAAGGGTCCTGACTTCCAGCTGCCGGTCGGTGGATAATTCGCGGACGCTGCGTCCGTCGTAGTCGATCAACAGTCGAATCTGCTCCGCCGCTTCGCCTTCCGCCGCCCGGTGTGCGTCCACGAACTCCCGGAGGCCCATGCGAAACCGTTCGCCGTCGCCGCTGGCGTCGGCAAGGGCCGCAAGGCCGGGAAACTCCTGACGATAAAGCAGTACGAGTTGGGAAAGGGTCAGTGCAAGCATTTTCTTTTGTTTCATAAGCATTGTCTTTTTAGAAATGGAACCATTCAAAACAGGCCGGCAGGAGCGGGGATATTCCGGCCTTCGGGTTATATGCGGGGCAACAATATAGTAAAAATTTTTAAGATCACAAGAACCTTCCCTGTAAATTCCTGAACTTTCGGCCGAAAATCCGTCAAATTTTCAAAAACACACCCTTGAAGGCCTCTTCACCGGGTAAAAACGAAAGGCTTCGTTATATAACTTGCGAAAGTTTCGTTTTTTTATTATTTTTGTTCCGACACAACATTTGCCACCCCCAAACCACCGAAAAATGAAAAGACTGCTGTTGCTCGCACTCTTCGCCGCCACGGCGGCCTCGGCGAAAGCCCCCGCCGAACGCTGGCTCGATCCCGAATGCTTCGAAGTCGGCCGCGCGCCGATGCGCACGAGTTTCATCGCCTTCCCCACGGCCGCCGAGGCCATTCCCGAGAACGACTACACCCGCTCGCCCTTCTACCGCACGCTCAACGGCGAATGGTCCTTCCTGCGCGTGGACCGACCGGGAGCCGAACCCGAAGGGTTCTTCCGCTCCGGACACGACGACTCGTCGTGGGGTACAATGCCCGTGCCGGGAATCTGGGAGCTGAACGGCTGCGGCGACCCGGTCTACACGAACAAACCCTACCCGTGGCACAAGTTCTTCGAGGTGAAACCTCCGCTGATTCCCCATGAACAGAATTACACGGGCCTCTACCGCCGCACGGTGACCGTTCCCGCCGACTGGAAGGGCCGCGACATATTCATTCACATCGGCTCGGCCACCTCGAACGTGACGCTCTGGGTCAACGGCCGCGAAGCGGGTTACAGCGAAGACAGCAAACTCGAAGCCGAATTCGACATCACCCGTTACCTGACGCCGGGCAGCGACAACCTGATCGTGATGCGCGTCAACCGCTGGTGCGACGGTTCGTTCCTCGAAGACCAGGACTTCTGGCGGCTTTCGGGCATCGGCCGCGACTGCTACCTCTATGCCCGAGACAAACGCCGGCTGGCCGACGTACGGCTGACGCCCGATCTGGTCGACGATTACCGCAACGGCACGCTCCGCGCCGAGATCGCCACGACGCCGGGCATCGGCAGCGTACGGCTGACGCTCCGCGACGCGGTGGGCCGCACGCTCGACGCGCGCACGCTCCGCCCCCGCCGCAACGCAGCCGAAACGACGTTCGAAGTCGCCGCCCCGAAGCAGTGGAGCGCCGAAGCCCCGAACCTCTACACGCTCACGGCCGAGGCCCTGGCCGCCGACGGCTCGGTGACCGAAGCCGCGGCCTTCCGCGTCGGATTCCGCAAGGTCGAGATCCGCGGCGGGCAGCTGTTAGTCAACGGCAAACCGATCCTCATCAAAGGCGTCAACCGGCACGAAATGGAGCCGAACACGGGTTATTATGTCACGCGCGAAGAGATGGTGCGCGACATCCGCGAGATGAAACGCCTCAACATGAACGCCGTGCGCACGTGCCACTACCCCGACACGCCGCTGTGGTACGACCTCTGCGACGAATACGGTCTCTACGTCGTGGACGAAGCCAACGTCGAATCGCACGGCTACCACTACCGCGACAAGTCGAAGAACCTCGCCGGCAACCCCGCCTTCGCCGCCGCGCACCTCGACCGCAACCGCCGCATGGTGCTGCGCGACTACAACCACCCTTCGATCATCGTCTGGAGCACGGGAAACGAGGCCGGAAACGGCACCAACTTCGAACGCTGCTACGACTGGATCAAAGCCTTCGACCCGTCGCGCCCCGTGCAATACGAGCAGGCCTCCTACCACGGAGACTACAACACCGACATCGTCTGCCCGATGTACTGGAGCTACGGGCAGTGTGAGAAATACCTCGCCGAGAATCCCCAGAAACCCCTGATCCAGTGCGAATACGCCCATGCCATGGGCAACTCGATGGGCGGATTCAAGGAGTACTGGGACATGATCCGCCGCGAACCCAAATACCAAGGCGGATTCATCTGGGACTTCGCCGACCAGGCCCTTGCCTGGCGCAGTCCCGAAGGCCGGCTGACCTACCGTTACGGCGGCGACTACAACGACACGGACGCTTCGGACAGCACCTTCTGCTGCAACGGCGTGCTGGCCTCCGACCGCTCGTGGCATCCCCACGCCTACGAGGTGAAGCACCAGCACCGGCCGATCCACACCACACCCCGCGACCTGAAAAACGGCGTCGTGAACGTCTATAACGAGAATTTCTTCACAGACCTTTCGCCCTACCGCCTGCTCTGGGAGATCACCTCCGACGGACAGCCCGTGTTGAGCGGCACGGTCGAGCGTCTCGACGTGGCTCCGCAGACCACCGCCGCCGTGACGCTGGGCTACAAACCCGAACAGGTCTATGCCTTGGGCGGCGAACTGCTGCTCACGGTGCGTTACCAGCTCCGCGAACGGCAGGGACTGCTCGACGCACTTTATGAAGTCGCCGCCGACCAGTTGACGCTGCGCGGGGACGACCCCGCGGCACGCTTCGCCGCGACCGCTCCCGCCGGGACGCTCCGCGTGGCGGACAAAACCGTTTCGGGCGAAGGATTCTCGGTCTCGTTCGATCCGAAGAGCGGCTTCATCCGTTCCTACCGCCTGCGCAACGTCGAGCTGCTGGCCGGTCCCGTGCGGCCCAACTTCTACCGCGCAGCCACGGACAACGACCTCGGCGTGCGCCAGACCGGGAAATACCCCGACAGCCAGATGTGGGCCAAAGCCGAACCGCAGCTCACAGGCTTCGCCCTTACGCCCGGCGACAGCGAAGTGAAAGCCATCGCAGACTACACGCTCCCAAACGTCGGTGCGAAACTGAATCTGACGTATTCGATCGCTGCCGACGGTTCGGTCCGCGTCAGCGAAACGATGACCGCCGACCCCGCGCGCAAGGACGTCGCCGACCTGATGCGCTTCGGCATGGCCTTCGAAACCCCGGGCATGTTCGACGCCGTGGAATATTACGGCCGCGGCCCGATGGAGAACTACGCCGACCGCTCCGGCGCCGCCTTCGTGGGGCGCTACGCCCAGCGTGTCGCCGACCAGTTCCATATGAAATACGTCAGCCCGCAGGAGTCGGGAACGCGCAGCGGACTGCGCTGGTGGCGGCTGACCGACGACTCGGGCCTGGGCGTGGAGATCTGCTCCGACCGCCACTTCTCGGCATCGGCCATCCCGTTTGCCATCCCGCAGCTCGACAACGGCTCGCCGGAATATGTCCGCCACCCGGGCGACCTCGTGCCCGACGGCCGCACGCACGTCAATATCGAGAGCGTCCAGTCCGGACTGGGTTGCGTCAACAGCTGGGGACGGCTCCCCCGCCCCGAATACCTGCTGCCCTACGGCGACTACTCGTTCAACTTCCTGCTGCGTCCCGTCGCCGGAGGACGATAGCCGACGGACAACCAACGCAAAAGCCGCAACCTAAAAAGGTTGCGGCTTTTGCGTTTACATATAACGAATAAGTCCCAAAGCATAAACTCCGGGACCTGCCAATACACCGCCGTTACTATTTTTACCTTTTCGTTTGAAGATATGCTTCGTGAAGACAGTAATATTTCATTTTGAACAACACGTAGGCAATGGAAAGCAATACGACTACAATCCCGAAATAAACCCATCCGTTGACTGGCAGATAGATGGCTCCGAACGAGATCACAACCTGCAAAAGTGCATAGGCCGCAGAAACAACTACATAATGTGGCATGCTCGACAAATGGGCTGCAAAGTGAACGGACTTCCTCAAGGAGTGTACAACCTACAGCAAAACCGGTAAGACCACCTACATCCACAAACGCCTCAAAACGCCTATCTGAACTTAAAACGAAACAAGCCGCGGCTGTGGACATTTTTCCCGAATACGAACAATGCGCTCGAAGGGATATCTACGATACATTAAAACCAAATTGAGGGAGCACAGCGATATTACTAAACTACGCAGAATCAGTCTCATTCAGGAATATAACCTACTTTTTTACAATTAAGCTCACAACGTACATTTGCGACACACAACAAAAAAGAAAAGCGGACGACAATTCATTGATTACCCCCCCCTCAAAACAGGGATCGGACCCAAATGTTTTTGCCCTTTATGCATCAATATGTTATAACAGTTCTTTATTTTTAAGGTCACGGGGTTGTAGCGATCGTTTTACACTTTATGACATCTCTATACTGTGATATAAAAATGCGAATTATTTTTAATATTTCCAATAGGTAGATAATTGGCAATGTTTCGGAATTTTCAGAGTTATCCTTTTTTGCAATAAATTCATCAAGCGTCTCGCAGCCACTTTCGTCTCATAAATTACTGATGATTCTATTACTTCAACCGTGTGCCATGTTCCTGCAAGTATTACACAACCGAAGTTACATACTGATGGGGCAAGATGAAAGCGTTTTATCTCTATTGTCCATTTTTTAAAGACGCAAGGTATTCTTCATGCAAATGATAATACTTCTTTTTAAACAACACATATATCAATGCAAGCACAATAATTGCGCTTATCAAATAAATCCAATGCGCTACGACCGTATCAGGACACAAGTACACAAAGCCAAGCGAAATCACCAATTGCAGCAACGCATAGAAACTCGAAACCTTAACGTGACCTATCTTCAACTCATTCGCCATAAGTTGGTACACATGCTTACGATGCGCCTCACCAAGATTTTCATGCAACAGAATACGATGCACAATAGTCAAGCAGCCATCCACACCATATACGAGAAGGAAGATCAGGAAGGTTACATCTCCAGTTGCGAGTACAAGATTACCAATCAGAAACAGAAGTATATATGCAATCCCGATTGAACCCACATCACCAGCAAAGCATTTTGCCTTTCCCTTTTGGCGAAAATTGAAGAAACAGAATACGATATCAGCCAACACTACTGTCACAATCAACGACTGTTCCACAAAATCCATTGTATTATTCAGCAAGGCGAGTGGAATCAAAGATGCCATAGCATAGGCACCCGTTATACCATTTACGCCATCCATAAAGTTAATCACGTTTGACGCACCCACACATACGATAAGAGCCAAAATTACTATCCGCCACATATCCAAGTGCAAAATGTCCAACTGATAAAACATCATCGCCATGGCAATAAATTGAGCCACTAGTCTTACAAAATCGGGCAGAGATCGGATACGATCTATGAAACTAACAACTGCAACTATAGTCACAGCCAAAAGCAACCAGATATATAGGAAGCTCAAAAATACGCTCCATATCCAAAGACTAAAAAGAAAAATAATTCCACCACCCCTAAGAACAATCGTCGAATGGCTCGACCTCTCATTAGGCTTATCAATAATGTTGAATGTATCAGCAATCTTAAAGTATACCAACTCTAAAGCAATAAGAAGAGAAACTGGCGTATCAGAATTAACGAAGAAATGAAGAATGCAACAGTTCCAGCGACTTTTGTAACATTCACATTTTCAAACGATTGGCTTAAAGAGATAAGCAAAAGACTGGCGATAAAAAAAAATGCAAGCTACGAAGAACTGAACCAAATATGCTATTATGCATTACGGCACTATATGGAACTCTACAGAAAATACAACAATGGAAAATATCCTAAATACTGGTTTATTACCGAACTAGGAGAAGACTTCGAGAGAATACACATGCACGGCATATTATGGGGAGATGCTTCACTATTGAGGTTATGGAAATACGGCTACTGGTACAAGGGTGACTATGTGAATGACAAGACCATCAATTACATAACAAAATATATGTTAAAGATACCAGAAAAAAACCCGGAATTCATAGGTAAAATAATGGCTTCGAAGGGTATAGGTCAAGGATACTGGAAGAGTTATAACGCAAAAAGGAACAAATTCGTTCCACATAGAACAAATGAAAATTACAAGTTACCTAACGGTGCAGAAATACCATTACCTCAATATTACAGGAATTATATCTACACAGATGAGGAGAAAGAAAAATTGTGGGTGGAAAAACAGGAACGAGGATACAGATATATAGGCGGTGAAAAGGTAATGATGGATGACGAGGAGACCTGGGCCAATCTAACAAAATACTACCAAAATATAAGTGAAACAGTCTGGAGAATAGACCCTATTAAGTGGGAAGAAGAAAAGCAAAAGAAAAGACTGGCGAGGATGAGAAAAGCATTGAGACGTGTTAATAACTCAAGAAAACCTGTTGATAACTCGGCAAAATCGGTTAATAAACCTGTTAATAAGTTGTTGATAAAATAATAGCTTAAAATTTGGAATATTAAAATATTCGAATAGGGAAAAAAGTTATGAACAATGCAAATAATTTAACAGAAAGTTATGAACAAAGTTATGAACAGGATAAATAATTGAAAATAAATGAATTAACACAGTTATGAACAGTTTCAACAGGCTATTATCATTATATATAGATTTATTTATAGAAAAAATATTATATGATTATAATAAAAAAAATGCTCAAAATTTTGTGTTTTCAAGAAAAATGCCTATATTTGTAATACAGAAAAGAAAAAATAAAACTTACAATTATGGAAAAACAATCAACAACTCGAAAAAAGTTAAATTACAGAATCACGGTAGTTTTAAAAGACGAAGTAATAACCGATAAATTCTATAGAAAAGACGTAGCCATAGATACAGTGATAGGATTAAGAAACCTGTTTCCTGAATTATTCATAGGTGGAGCTTTAGAAGAGAGAAGAAAAAAATGGGAAGTAATTTGGACTTTGGAAAAAAATGAAAAAAAATGAAATGTTACACGTAAAACATAAAATCATACAATTATGGAACAAGTCTACAGAATTACAATCCTTACAACAGGGAATGTCATAGAAAAAGATTACTACAGCAGAGAAAAGGCAATTACAACGATTGAACAAGTCAAAGAAAGTATTGAAGACTTCATGATAGGAATACTATCGAGAAAAATCAATGGAAAGTGGCATATTGTGTATAGTATAGAAAAATAATCCTTAAAAGATGGAAGAAGTAAAATTATTCATTATATTTGAAATCGAATTCGTTAACGAAAATACAGG
>ENA-UEQR01001222-UEQR01001222.1-human-gut-metagenome-genome-assembly--contig:-NODE-1222-length-14522-cov-7.667290_pt1 | contig 14522 bp, 17 predicted proteins | sample MGYA00242944_ERZ507941 | MGnify/ENA primary metagenome ERZ507941 (study PRJEB26167, sample SAMN06115398) | human gut metagenome | host: Homo sapiens | place: China:Chongqing | collected 2016-06-23...
AGGTAGTAGCATTAAAAGAAAGTTTCCATTTCCAATCTTTAGTCATGATAGGATATCCTGAGATTTGGAATTCCCATATCCATAATTCTTCTCTTAACCGGACCATCACCATTTAACCTGGTAACTTTAACAGTCTGGCCTACAGATACATCTCTTAAAGTCATAGTTTATCTCCTTCTTATTTTAGTTTTATATAAGAACTGGCATATTCAGTCCTTTATACCATAATTTTATTAGCCATATCTTTTCCTATGGCAACTCTTGATTCCTTAATGTTAACAATGACATTACCGCCAGTTTTAGAAACAACTGTTACCACTGCTCCCGGAACGAATCCAAGATTCTCAAGAAAACGTCTTATTTCCTCCTTTCCACCAATCCGCTGGATTGTGTATGGAGTTCCTTCATCAATCATAGTTAATGGCATAAGCTCATCTCCTCTTTTTAGCATATTGATAATGTTTTTCATTACCACCTTGGTTAGTATATTCTAATGGTCATTAGATGTCAACAACTTTTGTTATATTTTTATAATATTTTTTAGAACAGATTAACCCCTGATTGATATAACCAACCAGGGGCAAAATGTGCAATCTTTTCAATATATTACAGGCAATAAATAATTATGCTAACGCTGCCCCAAGTTTTTTGCAGTTTTCAACAGCATCATCATCTGGTGCTTCCTGACAGATTACGCTGTCTGTTGCAAGAACAGCCCCTGCAGCCTTGCTTCTTTCTTCCCAGTCAGCCATCCATTCGCCGCTTCCCCATCCATATGAACCGAAAAGTGCAATTTTCTTACCGCTAAGGCTTCCTTCTACCTCTGTGAACATTGGTTCAAACTCTGATTCCTCGAGATTCTCTGCTCCCATTGCCGGGCATCCGAATGCGATTCCATCATATTCAGCAACCTTTCCTGAATTAAAATCATTTGCCACAAGTACATCAACCTCTGCTCCGGCTCCTTTAGCACCTTCTGCAACTGCGTTAGCCATTGTCTCTGTATTACCTGTTCCACTCCAATAAACTACTGCTACTTTACTCATTATCCAATCTCTCCTTTTTTTACTTTTTATATGCTTAAACCGTTAATGCAGATATGCTTCTGCCTCGGTCAAAGACTCTTAAATATACTTCTGTGCATTTTCTGTAACGTGCAAACATCTTCTGGCTAAATGCCTCATCACAATACACCTTCCATACCCCACAACATTTGTAATTACAGCCCTTTTGTCTTATAAACTGGATTACATCTTCCACCGGGTAACTTAAGAACAGTCCTATTTCATGTGGAAAGCATGTGTTCTCCCCCACTCTCTGTTTAAGATGCCTGATGCCTGCTCCAACTTTATAATCTGTATATCCAAATGTTTTCAGTACATTTTGTACTGCTGGCTGTGACAAATCCTTCTCTAATCTGTCAGGTCTGAACACATATAAAAGTGCACTCTTTTCATTTCTCTTTAAAAATGTAACATACACGCCTTTGGCGTTAAGTTTTCTGTTTACACTTGCAAGCTCTTTCCTAAAATCAGATATATTATCATATCTGTAATTAAAAAGGTTGCCCGTCTTTAATCCGGCAAGCGTCGGAGAACACTCTTTTATAACTTCCCGCTCAATTCTTCCCAATACATCTGTACAGACCATTTTTCTTTTCCTTCCATATTGCACTTTATCCTCTTCTTTATCAGCATGCCCTGCTTTCGCTTAAATATGTTTCTAAAACACTTGTAAGCGATGCCGCACTGCTTGAATGTGTTCTTACTATATTTACATCATTCTTCTTAGCCTCTGTAACAGCTGATAAAACCATCTTATGAGAAACCGTATTAGTAAACAGTATCATAAGATCCGGTGTTCCAATCTGCTTGGAAAATCCACTTTTTTCCTTAACAAATACCTTCGCCTTGCAGCCGGAAGAATACTTCTCGTTCAGGCTCCCAGCCTGTTTCTCGAATTTTTCTGTACTCTCCTGCATCTCGTTCAATGCGGTCTGTGCGTCCTCCCGCGTCAGGAGCGTTTTCAAGTCCGCGTCCAGCTGCATCTGCTGCCGAAACAGCCTGTCCTGCATTTCGAGCAGCGCGCTCCAGTTCCGCTCCGTGACCATCACGCTGGGTTCCAGCCGTTGCGCCTCGTCCATCAGCTTTTTGTGCTGCGCCAACATTTCCTGTGTTGTCATTCTCCGTTCTGTATCCAAATTCCGCCTCCATATTTTCTTTCAAGTATTTTTCTATGTGTAGTTTGCTGTCACGGCATTTGCGTCCGTCTGGTGTGGTGTAGGTGATGTTCTTGCGGCTGTCCGTCCACGTGGCGTCGTAACCCTCAGAGCGGAGCAAGATCAGAAATTCCTCACGGTTTCCTGCGTAGCGCATACACTCGTCGATCACGCGCATGAGTTCAACCTTCCAGCTCTCGCCCCTGTCAGCCGTGTAGTATTCCGCGTTGGACATTCCACGCGACTGCCGCTGCTCATCTCTCTGGAATTTCGGCAGACCGAGTTCCTCGCAGATTTGGTCATTGCGGACGCGCAGCTCCTGAATCTGTTCGTCTGCCATGTGTACCTTCTTACCCGTCTCGAAGTTCACACTGTTGATGATACAGTGCGAGTGAATGTGTTCGCGGTCAGTGTGTGTGCAGACCAGAACTTCACAGCCCTCGAAGTATCCGGCGAGCCTGCGTGCTGCTTCGTGTGCTGCGCACGGGTCGATGTCTGCACCTTTTGGAAAACTCTGTACCATGTGGTAAAACATCACGCCGCCGTCCTTGTGGTGTAGCAGTTTCGTACTCAGGAATTCGTCGAATGCGGTTTCCGGCTGACAGCCAATGCCGCTGACGAGCTGCTGTCCATCCCAGAGCGTCTTGCTGAGTTGGGAAACATAGCGCATGACACTTTTCATGCAGCCGCGTGTTTGTGTGCCTTTCTTGTAGTTTACGAAATGGACGATTGCGATTTTCCGCGCCCTCCTTCCTGTATCTGCCGCAGGGTGACGTTGATTTTTGCGAATTCCTGTGCAGCTGCGTCCAGATTGGCAAACTGCACCTTGCCCGTGTTCGCCAGCACAGCGAGCTGGTTCAGGTTGTTGCCGATGGCTTTCTGCTGCCGCAGGACTTCTTTGAGACCATCCATGACGACGATGCGCTTGCCAAGGCAGCAGGCGGTCACATAGTCACTCATGGACATGCCCGCCTTCTGTGCCAATGCCCGGATTTTTTCGCGGTCTGCGGATGCCATGCGGGTGCTGAATTTGATGTCTTTTTTCATGTGTTCTCCTATCGTTGATAAAGTGGGTTTGGGCTTCTGCCCAAAAACTGTGCGGAAGGCGGGCAGCGGCGTTGCCGCAGACCAGACAAACGCGATGCTGGCCCTCCCTTTGAGGGAGGATTTTTCCGCTGCGGCGTGGATTCTCTGCGCTACTCCTGGACTTGCCCGAACGTTGGCGCAACGTGGGGCTTTGTGGCACTCCTGCGCACACATCCGCAGCCGGGGTGCAAAGCCGCACACAGCGGCGACACGCGCCTCACGGCGCGGCGCAGGCAGTCTGCCTGCCGGCAGGGTCGATAGGGTCGATGTTTCCCACGGTGGGAAGATCGGCACCATCGGCCCTTTTCAGGCAAATCAGCCGCTCTCCGTTGCTCTTTCGGAACGATACCAAAATGCCGTTTTTCCTTAGAGAATCAACGCTTTTTCGGATTTGATGCGAAAGGCCGTTCGGCGTCCAACCTTCGATACCGGCAGGGTCGATCTTTTCCAGCAAGGCTTTTGCAGGGGCGCTGATTTCGGTCTGTTCCCGCAGCAATTCAGAGAGAAGATTTTCAATTTGAAGCGTGGAAATCTTAGAAGCGCTGCTGCAAGTTTTGCTGTCTGCAAGCAGCTTCCAGACGTGATCGTCCTCGCCAAGCTCCAACTTTAACGTTCGATCCGGGATGTCACGCCCAGTGCAATGCAGGGATGCGGCGTTGGCGCTCCGCGCGTTCTTTTGCAGCACGAAGGCAGAGTCGGCCGCGCCGCTAAGACCTGTTGAACCGGAGATCATGTTCATTGGATCGTTATCGTGGAGCTTCCGCAGATGGTGAATCAGCAGGATGGCAATATGATGCCTGTCCGCAAGCTGTTTGAGAAGTCCGACATCCTGATAATCATTTGCGTACAGATTGCTGTCACCGCCTGCGCTGCGGACACGCTGTAATGTATCGATCACAACAAGCTTTGTGGTCGGATGCTCTGTCAAAAACTGCTCGATCTGCTGTTCCAGCCCGTGCCTTAATGTGTCGGCCATGATCGCAAAGTGCAGCGTCGGCGGGGCATCTTCCGTCAGGTCAAAGAGTCGCGTCTGGATGCGCTGGAACGAATCTTCGAGACTGAGATACAGCGCTTCTCCCTGCGTTGTTGCAAAATTCCAGAGTGCCTTTCCCTGCGCGACGCATAAGCAAAGCCACAAAGCCAGCCAAGACTTGCCGATTTTCGGTGCACCCGCGAGGATGTGCAAGCCCTCTGGAATAAGCTCATCTACCAGAAAGTGCGTCGGTTCATATGTTCTGTTTTGCAAATCTTCTGCTGTGATGGTTTCCAGTTTGGCCATTTTTTCGCTTCTTTTCGATTTTATTTATTATAGATACATTATCTACAAATCTGCAATCAGATGATAGCACAACCATTGACATTTCACAATAGGTAATGTATCATTTAAGCGCATACACTACACGAGTGAAAATATATTCTCTACAAAGGAGGCGCACGCACATGGGCGTTTTGGGAAAAGATTCATTGGATTTTCATCGGCCTCGCACCAATACGAAGGTGGAGTTCGGCGCGTCCGGCTATTGGGTAGAATCCAATCCGGCGATGCAGCCCTACGGCGCTGTGCTGACAGAAATTCTGAATCTTGACGCTGCGCCGTTTCAAGAATTATTGGATCAATATTGGAAGGTCGTTGCAGAAAAGGATGCAGAGCAGGCAGCGCGGGCGTTTCAGGCTGTGGCGAATGGATTTGCGTCTTTGCCGCTTTACCGCCTGTATTGGAATGACGTTCAGCTGTTTGCAAGCATGGATGTGGGCGAATTGTTTGTGGGAGACGCGCAGGAAGCGTTCTGCGAATATGTGATGCAGGACGATACGCTGCCGCGGTTCATGCAGGAGCAGCTGGACGCCATCCGGCTGATTCAGGAGCGCTATGCGTGGTTTCTGGACGGCATTTTTGCGGGAAAGCCATTTGAAAAGAAAAAGGGCCAGAGAAAAACTTCTCTGGCCCAGCAGATCGAGAAAAAGGGATTGGAGCCGTTTGTCAGCGGCGTCAGCCTTGGCGCAAGCCCGGAGGTGGACGCGCCGAAGGTGAACACGCAGTTCTGCATCCGCGGCACTGGACGCGAAGCAGAGGTGGTCGAAAAAATGTACTTTGACCGGCTGCTGGATTTTGTGTATGCAGAGTTCATGATGGGCTTACAGCGCGGCTTTGTTCCGAAGCGCTGCGCCAACTGCGGGCGATGGTTTTTGCAGACGCCGGGCGCGACCTTCGCCTATTGCGCCGGTTCTGCGCCGGAGGACCCAAGCAAGACCTGCCGGGAGATCGGCGCGGCCAGCAGCTTTAAGGACAAAGTTGCGAACAATGAAGTCTGGCAGGTGCAGCAGCGGGCATACAAGAAATACTACGCGCGCACGATGCGGAAGGATATGACCAAGGCCGAGTTTGAGGCATGGACGCGCGACGCGGAGCAAAAGCGGGACGCCGCGCTGGAATCGTATGCACGCGCAGAAAGCGAGGAAGAACGGCAACGCATCGCGCAGGAGGTTGCCGAGGCGTTGAACGAAGCATAAAAGGAAAAACAGAGGCGTGTTTTGAAAATTTACGAAAAATAATTTCCGCAAAGATTAAATCCCGCCGTGCGGCAGAAAATAAATCAAAAACGGTTTCTGCTTGGAACGCTTATTTTGTAGAAAATGATGCTTGACGTGTCTTGCAGAAAGGACTACACTGGCGCCATAAAAATCATGGAGGTGCAATGCAATCATGAAGCTTGCATTTTTTGATACGAAACCCTACGACAAGCCCGGCTTTGACGAGCATATTGCCGGAACGGACATTGAGATCAAGTATTTTGAGACGAGACTCGGCGAGGACACCGTCCAACTGGCAAAGGGCTTTGACGGTGTGTGCGTGTTCGTCAACGACACGGTGAATGAGAAGGTCATAGATGAGCTTTATGATCTGGGCGTGCGGGTCGTTGCGCTGCGCTGCGCGGGCTTCAACAATGTGGATACCAAAGCCTGCTTCGGCAAGCTGCATGTCTTCCGCGTTCCGGCGTACTCCCCCTATGCGGTGGCGGAGCACGCGATGGCGCTGCTTCTGACCGTCAACCGGCACACGAACAAGGCGTATATCCGAACGCGCGACTTCAATTTCAGCCTGTCCGGGCTGACAGGCTTCGACCTGCACGGCAAGACCGTGGGCGTGATCGGCACGGGCAAGATTGGCAGAATTTTTGCGGAGATCTGCAAGGGCTTCGGGATGCGGGTGCTGGCATACGACAAATTCCCGAATCCGGACAGTGGACTGGACTACGTGGAGCTGCCCGAGCTTCTGCGGCAGGCGGACGTCATTTCGCTTCACTGCCCGCTCACCGACGAGACGCGGCACATGATCGACGCAGACGCCATCGCGCAGATGAAGCCCGGCGTCGTGCTCGTGAACACATCCCGCGGTGGTCTTGTGGATACCGAGGCGCTGATTGAGGGACTGAAAAGCCACAAGGTCGGTGCAGCGTGTCTGGATGTGTACGAGGAAGAGGGAGACCTCTTCTACGAGGACTGCTCGGAGGAGATCGTCGCAGACGACACGCTGGTGCGGCTGATTTCAATGCCGAACGTCATCGTCACCTCGCATCAGGCGTTCCTCACAAAAGAAGCGCTCAGCAACATTGCCGCGACGACCGTGGACAACCTCCTGAAATTCGAGCGCTGCGAGCCGTCACCGGATGCCGAGGTCTGCTACCACTGTGAGCGGAAGGAAGCCTGCCGCAAGACGCGCGACCAGAAGTGCTTCTGAGATAAAAATAGCAAGAACCGGCGTACCGTCCGATTGGGCGATACGCCGGTTCTTTTTGCACAATTTCAGGGCTTTGGCTGATTTTCTTCCTGCTCCAGCAGCTTCTTTTCCAGTGCCGACTGTTTTGCCAGAATGGCGTTGACCTTGTCGTGGAGGTCTTCGATCATGATCTCGGTTTTAAGATTGACCTTATAATCGTTCTCCGCGCGGCGGCGGTCCTTTTCCTCCTGCCGGTTCTGGCTCATCATGATGAGCGGCGCCTGAATGGCGGCAACGCAGGACAGGACCAGATTGAGCAGAATAAACGGATACGGGTCAAAGGCTTTCGCGGCAAGAATCGTATTGATGACCATCCACAAGATCAGCACGCCCGTGAACGCGAATATAAACGCCCAGCTGCCCGCAAATTTTGCGATCGCATCCGCCGCACGCTGCCCGAGGGTGTATTTTTCCGCGGTGGGGCTTTCGGAAATTTTGCTGTCTGCCAGCAGGTTCAGAACTTCCTCGTCTGTCATATCGTGCTGGATGTCTTTGAGAACTTCCTTCAGGAGTTTTCGGTTTTCTTTCATTCGCATTCCCTTTCTTTCCGGGTTTTTCTTCATTATACTCCGCTCCCCCCGACGCAGTCAAGCCGCTTGTCCGGCACGGGCGCTGGGGCTGTCTGCCGCAAAGCAGGAAAATGCCCGGAGGCAGAAGACCTCCGGGCATTTTCTGACTGAAAACGTTACGGCGTATAGCTTCTGGCCAGGACAGTCAGCTCGCCGTGTTCGATGGTCGCCAACGTGTTGTTGGCGGTAAAGCCGGGTTCAGACGCAGCAAGCTCTGCGAGGTTCGCTGCGGCATACGTTTCATCCGGATGCTCGGGGTCTGCATTATCCGTCAGGACAAAGCCCTCGGCAACCGGCACGGTGATCTTGCCGAGCTCGTGATACGATTTTGTGTCATCCAGACCAACGGCGTAGTAGACGCCCGAATCGTCGCTCGTCAAATCGACGCCGCCCTGTTCCAGGCCTCCGTTGATGGTGACAAAGCCGTTCTCGTCCTCTCTGGACGTGACGACCATGTCCTTGCCGTCCACAACGATCGTATCGCCAACGGCAAGCTGCGCGATATCGACCATGTCATAGATGTCGTAATCATAGACCGTCAGCGTGAGTTCTGTTTTGCCGTCGGTTTCGGAAATGTCATCTGCGCCGAAGCTCGCCGCGACGGTCGCATCGGTCAGTGCGTTCAGGTCAAGGCTTTCCGGCAGCGGTTCGATGCGCTTTGCTTCCTGCGCGGGCTGCTCCGTCTGCTCGGAGCCGGGCTTCTGCTCCGTTTCCGCTGTGTTGGAATCCTTCTGTGTATCCGAATTTACCTGCTTGGCCGCGCAGGCACTCAGCGCCAGCACCGATATGGCCAGCAGAATCGCCAGTACTTTTTTCATAAGTCAAACTTCCTTTCCCCAAGGGATGTTCCGTTCTTTCGAACTGCTGTCAGTGTGACAGAAAGTTGTAACGAAATCTTGCTGGAACTGTAACCGCATTATGAATTTTCAGCTGATGGCTGCGGCAACCAGATGGGTTGGGACGCAATGAAGTCAGATATCTTTGCAAAAACAGAAATACGGCTTGTTCAGCGCTTGCTGGAGACAAGACTGTTGAAATCTGTGGCTGTGCCGTTTTGGAAAGGCTGGGCATAATTATCTGCGGAGCATGACCTTTGCGCAAAACAGACCGTCCTGATAGGTGACTGTACTCACCCCACCGGATTTTTCTGCGATATGGCGGACGGACTGAAGCCCGACACCGTCTCCTTTTCGCTTGGAGGACAGAAATACCCCGTCTTTTTCCCGGATAACTCCATCATACGTGTTTTCAACCTGAATCAGCGCCAGACTGTTGCCATGCAGATAGGCGGTCAGCTCGATTCTGCGTCTGGCAGGTGCAGTACGCAGGCTGGCTTCCAGCGCATTCTCCAGCAGATTAGAGAGGACCAGGCACAGATCGATCTCGTCTACTGGAAGACATTCCGGCAGATCGAGCTGTACGGAAAATGGGATCTGCTCCCGCTTCGCAAGTGCGCAGTAATACCCGACCACGCCGTCTGCCGCCCGGTTTTCACAGAAATGCAGCTCCAGACTCGGGATTCTGGAAACTGCGCTGGAAAGATAGGCTTTGATCTTTTCAAGATTCCCTTCTTCTGCAAGGGCGGCGAGCTGACATAGCTGGTGGCGCAGATCGTGCCGCGCCTGCCGGGCTTCCTCAATGGCAGCTTTCAGGCTTTCGTAGCGCTGCTGCTGCATGGAAAGCAGCTGGTTCTCCTGCTGCAATCTCACATTCCGGTTGATGCTGATCGCCATCAGAAGGAAGATTGCGTTGAAGAAAAGCATCAAAAACAAAAGTGCGATGCTGATCACAAAATACCCCTGCAAAACACGCCCGGTATAGAGCGTGTCCGCATACTTGGGGATCATAAACAAATTCAGCGCAATGAACACCAGCGGCAGCACCCAGAACACATACCAGGTCTGCGCGAAATTTTCATCCTCGACCATCCTCCGCACGCTATGCGTCGCAGGATAATAGGCGATGGCAGCAAACAGCCAGCAGATCGCATGGTAGCAAATCGCAGACCGCAGACAGAACCACGGCGCAGCCTGCGCCTGCGGCAAACCGGCCAGCATAGCGGCGTTGATCGCTCTTGAAAGGCTGTTGATACAGGCAAATACCGCACAGACGGACAACGCAATCGTTCCGGATTTCCAAAGCGAGATCCGGAGCGTTTTTATGTAGATCACGACTGCAAGCAAGCTTAGTCCTGCAAGCATCGGCGCAGTCGGCATGCGGCGCGCATAGCACACCACGCCTCCGGCGGCGCAAAGCAGCGCAAGCAGCGGAACAAGCCACAAAACAAGCTTTGACAGCGGCTGCTTTAAGCTGGATTTTGCCGGGAAGTAGGCAAGCAGCATGCCGGGAATCACCACGCCGAGCTCCAGAATTGGACGCAGCAGCTCCATTATGCCATCCGCCCCCTTTGAAGCAGGAACTCCATAAACGCCTGCCGGGCGCTTTTCAGAAGGTCCTGACTGACAAACACGCGGCTTCCGTCCGCCATGCGGAAGGCGGCGCCTTCCAGATCCTTCGCGTGTTCCAGATTTACGATCACGCCGCGCCCGCACACAAAAAAGCGTGTGTCATCCTTTAGTGGGGAGATGAACGACTTGAAGGGTTGGCGTGTGGCAAGCGTCTTTTGAACCGTCGTATGGACGTAGATCAAGTGGGCGAAGTGTTCTGCGTAGATGATGTCCTGATAGCGCAGATGGATCTCGCTTCCCTCCACCTTTAGCTCCATATATTTGTCCGGCTGCGGTATGCGGGCAAGCAGCTCGTCCGTCAGCGCGTCGATGTCCGCTTCGGTAAAGGGCTTGACCAGATAGTGCAGCGCCCGTACCTGAAAGCCCTCCAGCGCATGGTCGGTCGAGGTCGTGGTAAAAACCAGCAGGCAGTCCGTGTTGGTTTCCCGCAGCTTCTTTGCCGCCTCCATGCCCGTCATGCCATCCATATAAATATCCAGAAATGCGGCAGTAAAGGGCGCTTTCCTTGCCGCTTCCAGAAATGTCTCGCCGCTTTCGTATTCCAGAATATCTGCCTGCACATTTCTCCGCTGAAGCTGCTGCTCCAGCCGGTCTTTCAGCAGTGCACGTTCCGCGGCAAGATCGTCCACAATCGCAATTCTCATGCAGCGAATTCTCCTTCCTCTTCCTGCACATATTCAAATCCAAAGTGATTATATCACAGAGCGTCAAGGTTGGAGAAGCCACAACCCCGGAATTCGTGCCATAATCGTCCCTTTCGTGCCACGGCGCTTGAAAGACCGGCAGAACCTTTTTATACTGAGCGTAAGCAAGGCGTCAAATTGGATTCAGGAAGGAGGGCGGTCTGTGTATCGTATTGCCGTACTGGCAGAACAGGAAGCGGAGCGGCAGCGCTATGCCGAACAAATCACCCGGTTCTGTGAATCGAAGGGGCTGTTTCCTCAGGTCGTGCAATATGACGACCAGGAACGCTTTTTTGAAGCGGCGCAGAAAGATGCTCCAACCAATGCTGTCATTGCACTCTCCGGGGTGGCAGGGCTGAATGCAGCGGAGCACCTTCGTTCCCTATGTCCCGTGTGCCGGATGATCTGGTGCAGTGATCTTGATTTCTCGCTTCACGCCTTCCGACTGCGGGCCGATTATTTCCTGCTGAAGCCCGTTTCTGAGGAAGCGTTTCAACTGGGACTTTACACCTGGCTCGCATAAACCCCCAACAAACTGTATGAAAAATAAATAAACGGAGGATATTTTGATGAAAATGGAAAAAGTATTACGCTCTGCGCTGCTCCTGCTGCTGGCTGCTGCGCTCTGCCTGAGCATGGCAGCCTGTACACAGACGCCAGCCGAGTCTTCCCCGGTCTCTGAAACGCAGACGCCCGAAACGGCCGCATCAGAGAAAGCCTCGCCGGAGGATGATATGCCGGAGGACGCTGGCACAGAGGAGACCCCGGCGTCCGACGCATTGTCCTCTGCACTGCCGGTCAAGACGCTGCGCGCCAAGCGTGTCGACGAAAACCCCTATATGGCAAAGAGCGACGCTAACATTCACCACGACGGCTACAATACCGACTCCACGGATGAAGTTCTGCCGCTCGGCATCTACCCGGAAATCAACGTTTCCTATGAGAAAACCAACGCGAACGCTTCGCCTGCCATTTACTTTGACAGCTACGGCCACGCGGTCGTGCCGCTGCTCGGCGGCATCGCCATCCGCGACCTGAACGCGAAGGAAACCACGACGCTGGGCTATTTCTCCCCGAAGCAGCATGACGGCGGCGGTTACGTCATCCAGAGTTCCTATACGTTCCTGGACTCGGAAAACCGCATCGTCTGCCCCACCAGCAATAACCATGTGCTGATGCTGCGGGCAACCGATGAAGCAGGAAACGTCCTGCCTGAATTTGAAAAGGTACTGGACATTGACATCAAGGCGGCAGCCGAAGCTGCGCTCGGCAAGGAGCTGACGCAGAATCTTCTTTCCGTGGTCTTTGACTACGACGGCAACCTCTGGTTTGCAACCGGCGGCTTCCGCATCTACCCGGAGCGCCAGCAGCAGGGCGTACTGGGATATATCGCACGTTCCGCCATCGATGCGATTCTAAGCGGCGAACAGACTGATCTCTCTGATGCAGTCTTTGTCTACGAGCTTACTCCCGGTGAGGGTGCAGAAAACGGCATTGCCGCCTCCAAAGACGGCGCAGTCATCCTGACGAACCAGAACTGCTATCTGCTGCGCGCGAATAATGGTGTCGAAGCTGTCTGGTGCACGCCGTATGAGAGTGTCGGCGCAAAAGTCAGCGGCGAGGGCGACAAGACCACCGGCGGCGGTCTTGCATGGGGCGGCGGCTGCTCCCCGTCGCTGACGCCGGAGCTTGTGATGTTCACCGACAATGCTGACCCCGTCAAGCTGCTGGCTCTGGATATGAAGACCGGTGAGATCGTTGCAAGTCTGCCGGTGCTGGACGATCTGCCCGGGGGTTATCAGGTGGCGGTTGAAAACTCTGCCATCGTCTATGACGACAGCGAAGGCACGGTCAGTACGATTGTCTGCAACTGGTTCGGCGCAGGCAACGCAGGTCTTGCCGACCCCAACAACGACTCCTCGATCCAGAGCTACGCGAATATTTACGACCAGAACTGGCTCATGAAGGGCAATGTCATGATCGCGCCGGGCGTCGAGCGCGTGGACACCGTGAAGACCGCTGACGGTTACGAGATGAAGAGCATCTGGTGCCGGAACGATCTGAGCGACACGTCGATCATGAAGCTCTCCACCGCGACGGGCTATGTCTACGGCTACGTGCAGGATCTGACCACCGGTATGTGGCAGTACATCATTCTGGACTTTGAAACGGGCGAGACTGTTTTCACGATGGACGTCTCCAACAAGTTCGGCTACAACAACATGGCCATCGGCATGTACGCGGGCAACAGCGGCAACGCCCTCTACTGCCCGACGGGCTATCTGGAGCTGCTCAGATTGCAGGATCGCTTCGTCCATCTGCCCGAAATGCCGTACCGAGAGGTCGACCTCGACCAGGCGGCGAGAAATGTTCTTTCGCAGGAACAGTTTGCGCTTGACGGCGGCGAAGGAGAAGTCGCGAGCTGGCGCAATACCGTCACAGTCGAAAATGTTCATCCCAACACGACGGTCGCATTCCGGATGAACAATCTTTCCGGAAGCGCCGCTGAGCTGAAGCTCTATGGCTACGGTGCAGACGGAAAGCTGGCGGAGGTCGGCAAAGAGCTGTGGTCGATCACGGATGAGACAGGCGCTGCCGTGGATACCCTGACCGACGGCACACTGTATGAGCTGCGTGTGAGCATCGCAGACGGCGGTGCGCTTGATCTGAGTGAGGCGGAAAAGGAGATCAAAATTTCCGTTGTGCTTGCAAAGTAAGTCTCAATCATAACCACCGGCACTGAGCTGGTTGTTTTCTTGATACAATCATAACCACCGGCCGTGCCGGTGGTTATGATTATATAAACTGGTCAAATTTTCTCCTTTGAGACATAGTTCAGTTGGATGGAGCCTTTTCATGGACAAATAAAGGTTTACCGCTCATATTCCTCATATTCTTCCGCCAGCACCCAGAGATCGTATTCCTGTTTTGCCTTTTCCAACGAGGACAGTTCCTCTTTCGAGCGCTGTGCTTCCTGATTCTTTCTGCCGCGCCGTTCTTCTTTCTCGGCTTTTTGTTTTCGGAACCACATACTTCAACGCCCCTCTGCTTTTGTACGGTACTCCGCAGTCAGTTCGAGATAGCCGCGCTTGTTATGCGCAATCCCTGCCCAATCGAGGATTGCTGACAATACAAACACCGGATCAAAAACAGACATTCCTTCCTTTTTCCCGGCATATTCTTTCGCGATACAACCAACGATTGTATCCTCCGTACAATCACCATAGCCTAATTTATAGTTTCGTCCGTTTCCTTTTCTCGCCTTTCCGCCATTTCGGAACAGAAGACTGACGATCACATCAAACACGCGATATTCATATGGCGGGGTAATTGGAAGCTCGTCACAGGTAAAGCTATTTCCGTCTGCATTTGCTTGGATCACATAGCTGTTGCCGCTGACGGATCGTACTGTTGCGATTCCTCCGCAGTCGATCAGCTTGTTCTTAATGATGTCAGACGCATTGATGCTGTTATCATCCGCTCTTTCTAACATAGCCGCATTCACCGTCTCCTTTCTATTCTCTACATTGTTGTCCGCGATGCCCAGCGCCTTCAGTAATTCATCCAATCGTTTCTTCGCCGTCGGGTATGAAATTCCAATTTTATTTTGCACATCCTTCATGTTTCCGCGGCAGGTTAAAAACGTACGCAAGAAGTCGGACTGCGCGGCATCGAGCCGGTCGTACTCGGAAATTTTTTCTTCCACAGGAAACTCTGCTT
>ENA-UEQR01001259-UEQR01001259.1-human-gut-metagenome-genome-assembly--contig:-NODE-1259-length-14243-cov-10.395383_pt1 | contig 14243 bp, 7 predicted proteins | sample MGYA00242944_ERZ507941 | MGnify/ENA primary metagenome ERZ507941 (study PRJEB26167, sample SAMN06115398) | human gut metagenome | host: Homo sapiens | place: China:Chongqing | collected 2016-06-23...
CCCTTTCTTGATACATCTTGGTCTTTGTGGCGTATATTTCAGATTCTTTATTAGTTTTATATCCGTTTTTTCTGCATAAAAATAATTTCATCCCTGATGATCAGAATTTCATGAAGAGATGACGGCTTCATTTTTCAAAAAGTTAGTATAACCTATTTGTAATCTTAATCTTTTTCTTTTTTACAGTTTGTTTCTATATACAATTCTTCCCTTTTTCTTTCTTTTTTATCAAGTATGGATTGATTTCCGGCAAGTTCTCCTATATTTCCCGAATTAATATTCATTAACTTATTTGCCGTAATACTTTTTAATACCTCTTGTGTATTAGCTAATAGATATTGAACTATTAACTTTAAAGACTAATATTATGGAAAAAGATTCTCCTTTTTCATCCACCGGCAGAAGGTGTATTGTAACCCTAATGTGCATATTTGTCACTGCTTTTGTTTATGCACAACAGCAAAAAATATCGGTTAGTATCAAAGAGCTTCCTCTTAAAGAGGCTATCAGTCAGATAGCAGAGAAGGCATTGATGAATGTAGCCTATAGCAAAGAATTTGTGGATACGAGTAGGAAAGTGTCATTGGAGGTAAAAGACACAGATGTAAGCAAAGCACTAACTCTTTTGCTAAAAGGGACTAACATTGGGTTCCGTTTCCTGGATGACAGTATTTTATTTTATAATAAAGAATATCAAAATAAAACTGAACCTGTTGATTCACAAGGAGAGAAGAAGGAACTGTATGTGAAAGGTAAAGTTACTGACGAGAATACGGAACCGATCATCGGAGCCACCGTATCGGTAAAAGGATCGACTACAGGTACAATCACCGATATCAATGGTCAGTATTCCATCAAGGTACCCTATGGAAGTACACTTCGGTACTCATACGTCGGCTACCGTGAAGAAAGCGTCATAGCGAAAGCAACGACAGTAAACGTAGTGATGAAAGAGAATGCTGTCAGCTTGGAAGATGTAGTAGTTGTAGGCTATGGCGTGCAAAAGAAAGTGAATGTAACAGGTGCTGTATCTATGGTTAAAGCGGAGGCTATTGAGAACAGGCCTATAACTAACGTAACTACGGGGCTGCAAGGACTGTTGCCTGGAGTTAGTATCGTTTCTTCTTCGGGGCAGCCGGGTGCTGTGCCCAGCATCAACATTCGTGGTACGGGAACTATTAACAGTAGTACAGCACCTTTGATCTTGATTGACGGAGTAGCCGGGGGAGACATCAACTTATTGAATCCTTCGGACATCGAAAGCGTATCAGTACTGAAAGATGCCGCCTCATCAGCTATTTATGGAGCACGTGCCGCTAACGGTGTTATTCTTGTAACGACTAAAAAGGGAGAAAAGAAAGAGCGCGTAGTATTTCAATATAACGGATATGCCGGATTCCAGACTCCCACAGCATTGCCCGAACTTGTTAATGGAAGGGAATACATGGAACTCTCCAATGAAGCCATGAGTGCTGCCGGATTTTCCAAGCCCTATACACAAGAGGCTTTCGATAAATATGATTCGGGATTGTACCCCAACGAATATTCCAATACAGACTGGATTGACGAAATATACAAAAGCCGGGCTTTTCAAACGGGGCATAATGTGAGCGCACGGGGTGGAAGCGAGAAAACCGGATTTTTTATGTCGTATGGTTTCCTGGATCAGGATGGACTGGTTGTAGGTGACGGATATAGTTCAAAAAGACATAATGCGCGTATCAGTGTAAACACGGAGGTGTATGATCGTCTGAAACTGACCGGACAGATGAGTTATGTCGATTTCTATAAAAAGGACTTGGGTTATAGTGGCACATCAGGAGTATTCCGCCTGTCACAGCGTATGTCTCCGTTACTTCCCGTCATGTGGCAAATTCCTGACGAGAATGGCCGGATGGTAGATAGTGAGAACTGGTCGTACGGTTCGGTACGTAACCCCTTGCAAGTAGCTTATGAGTCGGGAATGGAAGAACGGAAAACACGTGTGCTCAATGGTATTTTCAATGCAGATCTCAAAATTATAGACGGACTGAATGTAGGTATGCAGTACTCTGCTAATATATATACCCGCCAAGTGGATGAGTTTAACCCGAAGATGTTGTCTTATTACTCGGACGGTAGCCCGTTGAAAGCAAATGAAGATGCCAAGGATTATATCTCACAAAGCCATCTTGACGTTATGACCCAAACGTTGCAATTCACCCTGAACTTTAATAAAACCATAGGACGCCACGAGTTGGGAGCATTGTTGGGATTTTCGCAAGAGTGGGAAAATAGAAGCACACTGGGTGCTACGCGTGATAATGTGATGGTTGAGGATATTCACGTTATTAGTGCCGGAATGATTAATTTTATGAATAGCGGAACAAAAGACGAGTGGGCTTTACGTTCTTACTTTGGTCGTGTCAACTATGCTTTTGACGGTAAATACCTGTTTGAAGCTAACCTGCGTGCCGACGGAACTTCAAGATTTGCCAAGGGCAATCGTTGGGGATATTTTCCATCATTCTCGGCAGGATGGAACTTTTCACGTGAAAAATTCATGGAGTTCGCTACTTCGGTATTGAGCTCGGGTAAGCTGCGTGCTTCCTGGGGTGAGTTGGGAAATCAAAACATTCCCGGTAATTACTACCCCTACTTGTCACCTATCATAACCGAAGAGTCCTATCCTATCGGAGCTTCTAATACACCTGTTATGGGACTTTGGCAAAATAAAATCGGTAATCCCGACATTAAGTGGGAAACCATCCGCATGCTTAATTTCGGGGTAGACCTTAGTTTTTTGAACAATAGACTGAATGTGGACTTTGATTGGTATAAGAAAGAAAATATTGATGCATTGGTTCGTCCCGATGTTCCGGCTATTGTCGGGGTTTCCAGTAGTAACGTAGGTTATGTCAATCTTGGTAAGATTGATGTCAAAGGATGGGAACTTAATCTGTCATGGCGTGATAAGATCGGAAGTGTAAATTACAATCTCGGGTTCAATCTGTCGGACGCCCGTAATAAGATTACCGATTTGGGTGGAACTCCGGAGTCGCTGACCAGTACGGCTTCCGGTTCGTATCGTCGGGTAGGTGATCCGATAGGTGCTTTCTATGGTTATCTGACTGATGGGCTGGCGCAAGTGTATGACTTCGAATCGGTGAATACAACTACAGGTAAGTACCAGAAACCAAAATTTCCTCTTGTTGCGTCACAAAACGGCATTGTACAGCCCGGAGATATTAAGTATCGGGACATCAGTGGTCCTGACGGCGCTCCCGACGGGGTAATTGATGACTACGACAAAGTGGTGTTTGGCGGGAAAGAGCCCCATTACACCTATGCAATCAAGGGTGGTTTGGAATGGAAAGGCATTGACTTCAGTTTCTATTTGCAAGGCGTAGGCAAAGTTGCCGGTTACCTTGAGGATGAGGCTCGGCATGCGTTTATCAATGACTACTCAATCCCTAAAAAAGAGCATCTTGACAGATGGACACCTATGAATCCAAATGCTTCTTATCCCAGACTTTATCAGTCGCAGGAGCACAACAGGCTCTTCAGTGACTACTGGAAAGAGGATGCATCGTACTTGCGCCTGAAGAATATTCAGATAGGTTATCGTTTTCCTGCCCGAATGGTGGCACCTCTTGGCATTAATAGTCTTAGAGTATATGCTTCGGCAGATAACTTGTTTACTAAAACCGATTACTTCGGAGCTTATGACCCTGAAGTGAGGACCACCAGCGGAGATGTCTATCCGCAAGTAAAAACCTATGTTTTTGGATTATCAATAACATTCTAACCTATTAAACGACTATAAAGATGAAATACTCAAAATACTTTTTAATCATTGCTTTATTTGGTATAGTTACCTCATGTAGCGATTTTCTGGATAGAACGAACCCTAACGAGCCGGACAATGTGACATTCTGGGTAAATGAAGATCAACTTAAAAATGCCTTGCCTCCCTGTTACGAAGCTTTACAAAAAGACTATCTCGTGAATTGGAGTGAATCGACGGCCGAAACTGTTATGTGGGGGAATATTACTAGTGGACTAAGTAAGGTTTCGGGAGGCAAGCACTCTTATACTGACGGCTTCCCCTTCACTACCTATTGGACAGGAGCGTATAGCTATATTTATCGCTGCAATAATTTTCTGGACAACTATAATAAAGCGCAGGTAGCTCAAAATAAGAAGGACGTTTATGCCGCAGAAGTAAAAACTATCCGGGCGCTTATGTACTTTTACCTCACGGTGTTTTGGGGTGATGTACCTTGGGTAGGAGAAGTCATCCAGCCCGAAGATGCATATATCGAACGTACTCCCAGAGAGAAAGTCATTGACCAGCTCGTCGAGGATTTGAAATGGGCGGCAGAGCGCATGCCTGAAGAAAGGTATACGGGCGATAAACTGGGAAGGCTTGACCGCTGGGGCGCTTTAGCCATATTGGCACGTATTGCCTTGCAAAACGAAAGATGGGAACTGGCTGCAAAAACGAGTGAATATATCATCGAAAACAGTCCCTATGGTCTGTATGAATATGAAAAACTATTTCATCACGAAGGGGATGTCGAGAATGATCCGAAAAATATCGAAGCTATCGTATATAGTCTTTTTGTACCTGAAATCCGTACACAAAGTCTACCCAATGAAACTTGCAGTCCGACAGATTATATACGCCTCAATCCAACGAAGTCGTTAGTGGATGCTTATCTGTGTACAGACGGTAAACCGGCAAAAACCGGATTGGAATATTATAAAAAGACCGGTGTGCAGACCTCATCGTTATACAAGTCGCCTGAAGAGCATTATGTGGATTACTTCCAGAACAGAGATCCTAGAATGAAGATGACTTTATATGCTCCGGGTGACAAATGGCCGGGAGGAGATGACGGTGATCCTGATACGGATAAGGCCAACGAGATATTTAATCTGCCTCGTTTTGCTTCATTGCAAGATAATAACCGTGTGGGGGCAAATAGCCGTACAGGTTTCTATCTGAAAAAGTATAACGATATTGATTTGGCCGGCTCAAGTGTGGGTGGACATGGGAATCTCAATGTCATCCGCTTTGCCGAAATCTTGCTGATTTATGCCGAAGCCACTTTCGAACTACAAGGCAAGAAACTGACACAAACACAGATTGATTACTCCATCAACAGGCTTAGAGATCGTGTGAATATGCATCGTATGAACCTTGACGAACTTAGCGCATGGGGGATGGATCTCGAAACCGAATTGAGAAGAGAACGTCGCATTGAGTTGGCAGGTGAAGGAACAAGATACGCCGATGTGATGCGCTGGCGTGAAGGCGAACTTCGCTTTGGACGTGCCATCACCGGTCCCAGCCTGAAAGTTTGTATGAATGATTTGGGCGCCAACCCGTATCCCGATACCGGAGTAGATGAGTTTGGTGATGTTATCTACGAAAAGTCTACCGCGGAAGGCGGAGCACGCTACTTCGACGCAACGAAACATTATTTGTGGCCCGTGCCTAATCCCGAGCGTCAGAAGAATCCTCTGTTAGGACAAAATCCGGGCTGGGAAAAGTAATCATTAAAAAATAGAAACCATGTATTCAATGAAGAAATATTTATTATTGTTTTTATGCCTGACTTTGGGTGTTGCCTATGCGCAAGATACTCTACGGGTGCGGGTAATGACCTATAATTTAAGATTTGGCGAACTGGCATCTTTAGAGGAACTTGCTCATCACATCAAATCCTTCAAGCCTGATTTTGTGGCGCTTCAGGAAGTGGATAGCAAAACAGACCGTAAGCGTACCCCGCATCAGAAGGGGAAGGATTTTATATCCGAACTTGCCTACCATACAGGGATGTTTGGGCTTTACGGAAAAACGATTGACTATTCTACCGGTTATTACGGTATTGGGATGTTAAGTAAATATCCATATATTTCTGTCCAAAAGATAATGCTGCCCCATCCGGTCAAAGAGCATGAGAGACGGGCCATGCTGGAGGGATTATTCGAAATGGGTAATGATACCATTGTTTTTACCTCTACGCATCTGGACGTCAACTCTCAAGAAACACGGGCGGAGCAAATAAAATTTATTACCGGGCATTTCAAAAATTATAAATATCCTGTAATTTTGGGAGGTGATTTCAACGCGCGTCATTACTCCGAGGCAATACGTGGTATGGATAGCTGGTTTGCTGCAAGCAACGATGATTTTGGAATGCCGGCATGGAAACCTGTGATTAAGATTGATTACTTGTTTGCTTACCCGCAAAAAGGATGGCGTGTGATTAGTACACAAACTGTTCAGTCGCTTTTGTCAGACCATTTACCGATTATTACGGAACTGGAATATGTGAAAGAAGCATCGAAGAAAAAATATTGATACTCACTTATAACATTTATGATTTTCTATGATACATACAATAATCAAGTATTTACTGATTTCAACAACGCTTTTTTTCTACTCATGCCACAAGCCTAAGACGGATATTATCACCCCCGCCAAACAGTTAATAGAACGTCAGATTGGGGAAAGAGCACAGTCTATCCACTTTGAATATATCGAACCATCCGACGGTAAAGATATATTCGAAGTGATAGCAAGCGACGGCCGGCTTACCCTAAGGGGAAGCAGCTCCGTTGCTATCTGTTACGCTTTTCATACGTACATGAAAGAGGCCTGCAAGAGTATGAAAACATGGAGCGGTGAACATATAACGTCGGTGATGCCGTGGCCCGATTATGAATTGTATGAACAGGTGTCCCCTTATGAGTTGCGCTATTTCCTTAATGTTTGTACATTCGGCTACACTACTCCTTACTGGGACTGGGAGCGTTGGGAAAAGGAAATTGACAGGATGGCTCTTTATGGCGTAAATATGCCTTTGGCTACCGTGGCCAGCGAAGCCATTGCGGAACGGGTATGGCTGCGTATGGGATTGAACAAAGAAGAAATCCGTGAGTTTTTCACTGCCCCTGCACACCTTCCCTGGCATCGCATGGGCAATCTGAACAAGTGGGACGGTCCCTTATCTGATGCATGGCAACAGAACCAAATCGCTTTGCAGCATCAAATCCTGACCCGTATGCGCGAGTTGGGTATGCAGCCCATAGCACCTGCGTTTGCAGGTTTCGTGCCGGAAGGATTCGTGCAGAAACATCCCGACACACAATTCCGGCACATGCGGTGGGGTGGTTTTGATGAAGAGTACAACGCCTATGTATTGCCACCGGATTCACCTTTTTTCGAAGAGATAGGCAAACTGTTTGTCGAAGAGTGGGAAAAAGAGTTTGGAGAAAATACGTATTATCTCTCGGATAGTTTTAACGAGATGGAGCTGCCTATTGATAAGGAAGATAAAGAGGCGAAATATAAGTTATTGGCCGAGTATGGAGAAACGATCTATAAATCAATTGCAGCCGGAAACCCGGATGCCGTTTGGGTTACACAGGGATGGACATTCGGATATCAACATTCATTCTGGGATAAAGAATCGCTTAAAGCCTTGTTAAGCAATGTACCTGATGATAAAATGATTATCATTGATTTGGGCAATGATTATCCGAAATGGGTATGGAGCACCGAACAAACATGGAAAGTACATGATGGATTTTACGGAAAGAAATGGATATTCAGCTATGTACCCAACTTTGGCGGGAAAAACACCATGACAGGAGACTTGGACATGTATGCTAGTTCCTCGGTCAAAGCATTACGTGCCGCAAATAAAGGTAACTTGATTGGGTTCGGTTCTGCCCCTGAAGGACTCGAAAACAATGAGGTTGTTTACGAACTGTTAGCCGATATGGGATGGTCATCGGATAGTATCGACCTGGACGACTGGATGAAGATATACTGCGAGGCCCGTTATGGAGGATATCCCGATGCCATGGAGGAAGCTTGGAAACTTTTTCGGAAAACAGCATATAGTTCTTTATATTCATACCCCCGTTTTACCTGGCAAACTGTAGTACCCGATCAACGGCGGATCAGTAAAATCGACCTTAGTGATGATTACTTGCAGGCTATACGTTTGTATGCTAGTTGCGCTGACGAACTGAAAAGCTCTGAATTATACAGAAACGACCTCATAGAGTTTGTTTCGTATTATGTAGCGGCTAAAGCTGAAAATTTTTATAAGCAGGCCCTAAAAGATGATTCGGAGAATCGTGTTCTCGCAGCGCAACGTAATCTGCAACAAACTGTTGATTTGTTGATGGACGTTGACAGGCTGTTGGCCTCTCATCCTTTATATCGATTAGAAGAATGGGTGGAACTTGCGCGCAATAGCGGAACAACTCTTCAGGAAAAAGATGCTTATGAAGCAAATGCCAAACGCTTGATTACAAGTTGGGGTGGTATTCAGGAGGATTATGCTGCCCGTTTCTGGAGCGGGCTGATTAAAGACTACTATATCCCTCGTATACAGCTCTATTTCACAAAAGACCGGAATAAAATCCGAGAATGGGAGGAGCAATGGATTACATCTCCTTGGAGTAACAGTACAACTCCGTTTGATGATCCGGTCGAGGCTGCATTGAGTTTAATAGAGAAAACAAATAAGTGATAGCTTTTATGAAAAAGATTGTATTGGCATTCGACTCGTTTAAAGGTTCGGTCGGTTCTTTCGAGATAGCGAAAGCTGCCGAAAAAGCGATTCAGGAGGAATTACCCGACTGTCAGATTATACGTTTCCCCATCGCTGATGGTGGCGAAGGGACTACAGAAGCTCTATGCTCTGCCCTTCATGCCCAAACGGTGTCATGTCGGGTGCATGATCCATTCATGAAGCCAATTGAAGTATCGTATGGCATCGTAAACAATGGTGCGATGGCTATTATCGAAATGGCCTCGGCCTGCGGTCTGCCATTAATCGATTCAAGTCGGAGAAACCCCATGAAGACTACGACTTATGGAGTTGGAGAAATGGTTGCTGACGCATTAAAACGCGGGTGTCGGGAATTCATTATCGGAATCGGTGGAAGTGCTACGAATGATGCAGGAATAGGTATGCTGAAGGCTTTAGGTGCACGTTTCTTAGATAGTGGAAACGGTGAGTTGGAGCCTGTCGGTGAAAATCTGATAAAAGTTCATCAAATAGATATTTCCCAATTAAATCCGGCATTGAAGGAAAGTAAATTTACGATTGCCTGTGATGTTAGTAACCCATTTTTTGGAAAAGAGGGTGCGGCCTATGTATATGCTCCCCAAAAAGGGGCAAATAGTTTGCAAGTGATAGAGTTGGACAATGGGTTGCGGCATTATGCACAGGTGATAAAGGAATATACAAATATGGATATATCGCAGCTTCCCGGTGCCGGAGCAGCCGGAGGAATGGGAGGCGGCCTGCTTCCGTTTTTGAATGCAGAATTGCAATCCGGAATAGAAGTTATATTGAAAACGCTTCGTTTCGAAGAGGTCGTCCGACAGGCAGACCTGATACTGACCGGAGAGGGGAAACTGGATCGCCAGACTGGTATGGGAAAGGCGCTGGACGGAATTTTACGTGTCGGTGAGAAATGTCAGGTTCCGGTGATAGCGCTGGGGGGAGCGGTCGAAGCCACCGAAGCGCTTAATAGGATGGGGTTTACTGCCGTACTGCCTATTCAACCTTTTCCGGTAACACTTGAAGAGGCGATGCGACCGGAGTTTACGAAAGAAAACATAGAGAGAACGGTGCGACAGGTGGTGAGAATCATAAAACAATTTACTAAATAATACTCAATGACAGCGATAGGCGCATTAATCGGGCTTTCATTATCCATACTGTTAATCATAAGAAAGCTTTCTCCGACATACAGTCTGATTATCGGAGCGATAGTCGGAGGGTTGTTGGGGGGACTATCTTTAAATGAGACTGTTACGGTGATGACCGAAGGGGTGAAAGAGGTCACCCCGGCGGTATTGCGGATTCTGACAGCCGGAGTCTTGTCAGGCATATTAATACAAACCGGAGCTACCACGGTCATCTCCAATGCGATTATAAACAAAATGGGTGAAAAACGGGTATTTATGGCATTGGCACTCGCAACGATGTTGCTTTGTACGGTAGGCGTATTTATTGATGTGGCTGTGATAACCGTTGCGCCGGTGGCTCTTTCGATAGGCAAGCGTCTAAACCTGTCTCCATCTGTATTGCTTATTGCTATGATCGGGGGAGGTAAATGTGGAAATATCATATCACCTAACCCGAACACCATTATAGCAGCCGGAAATTTTAATGCAGATCTATCGGCTGTAATGTTTGCCAATATTTTACCGGCAGTGATCGGTTTGTTTTTCACTGTTTTTGTTATTGTCCGTCTGATGCCTCAAACAGTGAAAAACAAAAAAACAATGATGCAAACAGAGGATAAAGAGGAAGAGAGAAATCTGCCTTCGTTAAGAACCAGTCTGATTGCTCCTGTTGTTACGATTGTTTTATTGGCATTACGTCCTGCGGCAGGAATCAATATCGATCCTTTGATAGCTTTGCCGGTAGGTGGCTTATGTGGTGCTATCTGTATGAAACAATGGAAAAACATTCTTCCGAGTATAGAATATGGACTGCAAAAGATGTCTGTGGTAGCTATTCTGTTGATTGGAACCGGAACTATTGCCGGCATCATAAAGAACTCTTCTTTGAAAGACTGGATTCTTACAGGATTAGATCATGCTCATATGAGTGATGCATTGATTGCTCCTATATCAGGCGCGTTGATGTCGGCGGCTACCGCATCGACAACAGCCGGAGCGACACTGGCTTCTTCTTCGTTCGCTGAAACGATATTGGCTATAGGCATTTCTGCAGTTTGGGGAGCGGCTATGATTAATTCCGGAGCTACAGTTCTTGACCATTTGCCACATGGTTCGTTCTTTCATGCGACAGGAGGCGTATGCGAACTCAATTTTAAGGAACGTCTGAAGCTGATACTTTATGAATCGCTTATAGGGATAGTGTTAGCTGCCGGAACGACTATTTTATATATAATAAGTAATTAAAAGAATCAAATATTATGAATCCGAACAAACGGTTACTTTCGCTTGATGTACTTCGGGGTATTACTGTTGCCGGGATGATCTTGGTCAACAATACAGGAAAGTGCGGGTATAACTTTGCCGCTTTTGCACATGCCAAGTGGGATGGCTTTTCGCCGGCCGATCTGGTATTCCCGATGTTTATGTTCCTGATGGGTATTTCGACCTACATCTCCTTGTGTAAGTATAACTTCCAGTGTCGACCGGCCATTGCGAAAATCATAAAAAGAAGTCTCTTATTAATATTTATAGGTCTGGTTATGGAGTGGTTCATAACAGCAATAGATAGTGGTAACTATTTTGATTTGAGTCAGCTCCGGTTGATGGGAGTTATGCAACGGCTTGGGATTTGTTATGGCATTACAGCCTTATTGGCTGTAACAATACCGCATAAGAAGTTTATGCCATTAGCTATTATCTTGCTGGTTGTCTACTTTATTTTTCAGTTATTTGGAAACGGATTTGAAAAGAGTGCGGATAATATCGTCGGCATGATTGATTCGGCTATTTTAGGATCTAACCACATGTATCTTCAGGGCCGCCAGTTTGTCGATCCCGAAGGGATACTTAGTACGATTCCCGCTGTGTCTCAAGTAATGATCGGTTTTGTTTGCGGAAAGATAATCATCGATATTAAAGACAATGACCGCCGGATGCTGAATCTATTTCTTATAGGTACCACGCTGTTGTTTGTCGGCTATTTGTTAAGCTATGCCTGTCCTTTGAACAAACGTTTGTGGTCTCCTTCGTTCGTTTTGCTTACTTGTGGGATTGCGGCATTGTCATTGGCATTGCTGCTTTATATCATTGATGTGAAGCAGAATAAAAAGTGGTTTTCGTTTTTCGAAGCATTTGGAGCGAATCCGCTTGTAATTTATGTGTTTAGTTGTATAGCCGGAGGATTGCTTGTGCATTGGCATATTCATACAACAGTGTTCAATAATTTGCTTAACCCGTTATTCGGAAATTACTTCGGTTCATTTATGTACGGTGTATTTTTCCTGTTGTTCAATGGGCTGTTGGGATATGTTTTGTTAAAAAGAAAAATCTATATAAAATTATAAATCAGAATGAAAAGAAAAAGTGTATACACGTGTCTGGTTATGCTGCTTATGTCGTTGGCTCTTCAGGCTAAAGACAAAGACGTAGCTGTTGCGGAAGCATTATTGAAACGTTTGCTGCCGTCATACATCGAGAGTTTTCAGTTTCAAAAGTTGAAAGGAGAGAAAGACTGCTTTACAATAGAGTCCGTAAAAGATAAAATTGTAATTGGTGGAAACAACGCCAATTCAATGGCGATGGGACTGAACCATTACTTGAAATATTACTGCCTCACTACAGTGTCATGGTATGCGGATATAGCCGTTGAAATCCCTGAAGAATTGCCGATGGTTGGTGAGAAGGTGGTTTCGGAAGCGAGAGTGGATACTCGTTTTTTCCTGAATTACTGCACGTATGGTTATACGATGCCTTGGTGGCAATGGAAAGGATGGGAACGTTTTATTGACTGGATGGCCCTTAATGGTATAAATATGCCTTTGGCAATTACTGGACAAGAAGCCGTGTGGTATAAAGTCTGGTCGAAAATGGGAATGTCGGACATCGAAATACGCTCTTACTTCACGGGACCGCCGTATCTGCCCTGGCATCGGATGGCTAACATAGATCGTTGGAACGGTCCGTTGCCGATGGAATGGCTGGAACACCAGGTAAGCTTGCAGAAAAAAATACTCGCACGTGAGCGTGAATTGAATATGAAGCCCGTATTACCAGCCTTCGCCGGACATGTACCTGCCGATTTAAAACGGATTTATCCCGAGGCTGATATTCAACATTTGGGCAAATGGGCCGGCTTTGCTGATGCATACCGTTGTAATTTTCTGAACCCTAACGATGCTCTGTTTGCGAAAATTCAGAAGCTATTTCTTGATGAACAAAAAAAACTTTTCGGAACCGATCATATTTATGGTTTAGATCCTTTCAATGAGGTTGACCCGCCCAGTTTCGAACCCGAATATTTGCGGAAGATAGCTTCGGATATGTACGCTACATTGACGGCTGCCGATCCCAAAGCCCAATGGATGCAAATGACGTGGATGTTTTATTTTGATAAAGATAAATGGACTTCCGAGCGAATGAAGGCTTTGCTGACAGGAGTGCCACAGAATAAAATGATATTACTTGATTATCATTGTGAAAATGTTGAATTATGGAAAAGAACAGAGCATTTTCATGATCAGCCCTATATTTGGTGTTATCTGGGCAATTTCGGGGGAAACACGACTTTGACAGGGAACGTCAAAGAAAGTGGCGCACGACTTGAGAATGCTCTTATTAACGGTGGAGGCAACCTTAAAGGAATCGGCTCTACGCTGGAAGGATTGGATGTGATGCAGTTTCCCTACGAATACATTCTTGAGAAAGCATGGAATCTGAATGTAGATGATAATAAATGGATTGAATGTCTGGCTGACAGGCATGTGGGATGCGTGTCGCAGCCTGTGCGCGATGCTTGGAAACGATTATTCAATGACATTTATGCACAAGTGCCGCGCACATTGGGTACTTTACCCGGGTATCGCCCTGTATTGAATAAGAACAGTGAAAAACGCACAAGTAATGTGTACAGCAATGTTGAACTACTAGAGGTTTGGAGAAAACTGAACGAAGCACCTTCTGACCGGAGAGATGCTTTTCGCCTGGATTTAATAACTGTAGGCAGACAGGTGCTTGGAAACTACTTTCTTGATGTGAAAATGGAGTTTGACAGGATGGTTGAAGCTAAAGATTATCAGGCTTTGAAAGCTTGCGGCGAGAAAATGAAGGAGATATTGAATGATTTGGATAAACTGAATGCCTTTCATCCTTACTGTTCGCTGGATAAATGGATTGATGATGCGCGGAAGATGGGAGATTCTCCCCAGTTGAAAGACTATTATGAAAAGAACGCTCGCAACTTGATTACTACTTGGGGAGGAAGCCTGAACGATTATGCCAGCCGTTCGTGGGCAGGACTGATAAGAGATTATTATGCAAAACGCTGGGAGGTGTATATCAATACATTCATCAAAGCGGCCGAGAAAGGTGTAGAGGTGGATCAGAAGCAACTTGAAGATGAATTAAAAGAAATAGAAGAAGGTTGGGTAAATGCAACTGATCGGAAAGATGTTCGAAAAGATATTCATTGCATCAAAAGCACCAGATGCACCTTCCAGAGAACAGGAAGTTGAAGCTTTAGGAATTGAAGAAGTTGTCG
>ENA-UEQR01001281-UEQR01001281.1-human-gut-metagenome-genome-assembly--contig:-NODE-1281-length-14117-cov-9.823077_pt1 | contig 14117 bp, 8 predicted proteins | sample MGYA00242944_ERZ507941 | MGnify/ENA primary metagenome ERZ507941 (study PRJEB26167, sample SAMN06115398) | human gut metagenome | host: Homo sapiens | place: China:Chongqing | collected 2016-06-23...
AGGATATAGCTCGGGCGAAGAGCTTAACGCCCCCAATTGCGCGTGTGTCATCATGGAGCCGACATTAATGACAGTTCTCTCCATGGCACCATCGTCATTAAAATACCGGGACTCGACCCGGAAAGCGGAACCCCAACCAGCCTTATGCACGCAGTTAATCCATATCCTCGGATAATTGGTATAAGCGGAACGCCCACACCTCAATGTCAAGATAGGCGGGACACTCATCGCCGTAGCGGAGTCTAATATATCGGTCAGATCAAGTACCGAGTTCACGTAATTCGGATACGTCTGCATTATGACATTACGCAGGTGGTTACCACCATTATCGGTATCTACCGATCTTAGCGTGACTTGTCCGTCGTTGTGGATGGCCAACGCCCCGTTATACATATAATGTCGCTTGGAGAGCATCAATCCGCTAGCGGCCACCAAACCGCTTAGCCCGACCCGGAAAGGGGCTTCATCCCTTCGCTCGTAAGTGCTGCCGACCCATATACGGACAGATCCCGGATCAAGGTTCGAGATATCGCCACCGCTATTACCGTCACTGGCGAAACCGCATGAGACCTCGTAATTACGGTTCATGCACATGATGGAGTTGCTGCCATATACCTTGCCGTCACTGAGCACCTTGAATGTCGGGGAAGCGGGAGGCTCCCCGTTCGCCCCGGAGTTCCCGCCGGACCATATCCTTACGGTACCGCTAGCGGCCATGCCCCCGGTATTACCGAACGCTATCGCCCCCGTGGACACGAGGCCGCCATTGATCTCGGTAATCGTGCAGTCGTACTCGGAGGCGAAAACCCACCCTTCACCATTATAGCGATAGATATTCACGCCGTCTACCCAAAGATCGTTCTTCCGCATTCCCGATCTCGGGGCCGTGGATTGGTAGAACACCTTCGCCTTGTCATTGGCCATGCTCTGGGCATCGTTAGCCGATCCTTGGGCGTTATTGGCAGCGTTACTGGCATTTTCCGCCTCGCTAAGAGCGTCCTGCGCCTTTTTCATGGCTGTATCTGAATACCCTTTCAGCGTATCTTGAATAGCCTTGTTTGCGGCCTCTACGGCTGTGTTAAAAGAGGACATGGCGGTATTGAAGGCCGTGAACTTGGCGTCAACGTCTTTTTTCTCGGCCTCTGTCGCCTTGCCGTCAACGATAGCGGTATTGATGGAGGACAATAGGTTGTCAATCGCCCCGAACAATGTCACCTTCGCGTTCAAAAGCCCGGTCTTGGCCGGGCCGGAGAGATAGGTATTCTCATATAATTTTTTATAAGTGGCCTCGACCTGGGCCTTGGAAACATTGACCGTATTCAGGTATTTCTCGATCGCTACGGCCTCCGTCTCCGTGACTATACCATCCTTGAACGCCCCGTCCACGTAATAGTTCAGGTCCTCCACGGATTTCTTGGCCTCCTTGATAGACTGATCCAATTCCGGCCACTCATCAAGGTTTTTCAGCCCCGAACCGGCGGTAAAGACCATACGCCCATGAAACTCGCCAGAGCCATCCCCCTTATTCAGTATGAAATAGGTATTACCATCCGTCGAGACAATCCTATCCACCGTCACCCGGCCGGGGAGTATCTCCGTGAAACCGTACACGGTAACGAAGGAACGGGCCCCGTCAAACTGGCTCCCCAATAAACCGGTCAAGAAATAATAGTACCCATCCTCCTCGAACTTATGAGGGCTCCCGGACATCTCGAACGTCCCCTTCCCACCGCTCTTGCCGCACTTCGCATAGAGATAGAGTTTCCCGTAATCCCCCAAGTAGGGACTCGTATACGCCCCCATATCCCAATACTGGTATTCGGAAGGCTTATGGGACTCCTTGATATCACTGATGCCCAGCGTCATGTGCTGCAAGATCAAAGCTGGGGCGGTAAACACCCCGGTGTTGTCATCATACCTGAAATCGGGCATGACGGTCACAGGAGCGGTCTTGCTGTTGACGAAACGGAATTGCAGGGACTCATCACCCACCAAGAGCGACATGGTACGTACCCATATCGGGTCTATGCCCTTGGAGTAATTATCGAAGGCCACTTCCAGCATCTCTTGCGCCTCGATAGCGTCACGGTAACGGCGCTTGGTAAACTGTAACGCTTCCTTATACCTCTTGTCATTAACGACCTCCTCGCTCTCCAGCTTGCCCAACTCATCGGACAGGAAACCGCCTACCGGCGTGTTGGATAGCTCAAGCTCCGGACTGTGGGGCCTATTAATGTGATCCCTCACCCCGGTGATCCGGATCAGGATACCGTCCGGCTGGAACTGGGGATCGCTGAAATCAACATAACCGCCGGGTACCAGCTTGGCGCCGATCGCCAACCAATTCTTCTTGGCCCATATGCCGTCCAGCTCTCCGATGAACGTGAATTGCCGCTCCTCACGCTCGTAAAGGTAGCGTACCGCCTCCCGGAACATGTCCCAGCTCGCCCCGGTCTTGGTGGCGTTGTCGCACACGTAGGCGGCGGGAAGGGATATGTTAAAAACGGCGTACTTGTCGCCGACCTCCGGATACAGGGAAGCGTTCGGCAGCGTCATGCCATCCTGCTCGGACGAGACGATCTCGAACTTACGGCCGTCATGTACATACTTTACATCGAACTCACGGCCCGCCAGACGGCCTGTCTGGAAGATAACCGTCATGGTCTGGCCGGCGATCAGGCAATCCTCGAAATTGAGGTTGGCGGGAACCGATGAGTCATAGAAGTTGTAGAACGTGACATCGTTCCCGTCCGTGTCCTCGCCCGGCTCCGTGTCGGTCTCGCTCACCGTGCCGACCCGGGATGGATATATATCGCTGGCGTCGTAGCTGTCCTCATTATAAGAGGAAAGGGGCCTGTCCGCGCGAGTGACATACATCCCGTCCTTGTCGGTCTTGTACCGTCGGCCTTGGTACTCCAGCTCCTGTGACTTGGGAAGCAACAATGTCTGGCTACCGTAGACCGAGTAATCGATATTCCGCTCGCCGCCTTGCACGTAAAGGATCTCCACGGGGAGGTTGTTGCCTTGGTTCGCACGACCTACACCGGGAAGGAATCCGTTACCTTTTCCGTAGGATAGCTTTAGAGGAGCGTCCCTGTAATACTCCACCTTGCGGAGGTTGATAGTTTTGCCCACGATCTCGAACTCCGTGTCGAACTCCTCGGCCAAACGCCCCAATACAGCCCAGCATTTCTCATGGTTGAACGACAACAGTTTCTCCGGGGCCTCGATCACCGTGCCGACCGTCCAGCCGGAATCATAAAGATTCAAGTTGTCCACCAGTAGCTCCACGAACATCCTCGGCGTGGCCGTCATGACGAACTTGAGCTTGTACGGCTTGTCGGACAACAGCTTGTACTTATATTTTTTCAGGATCTCCTCGTTACCGCCGAAGGTGACGGTATAGTCGAATACCCTCGTGCCCTCCTTCTTGAAATCCGAAGGGTACCACAGCGTGTACCTTTCCCCCTGGTACTCGATATACGCCCCGGTGGGCAGCTCCACGTGATCCACTAGGGAGTAACGCAGCTCCACCTTCTTCGCTTGCGCTATCGCCCGGTAACGATAGCTGTCATCGTCCACCGGGATGTCAAGCAATACCTCGCCCGTCTTGTCGTAGATACGCATCTCGAACGGTATTTAAAGGGTGTTCGAGACGCTTTCGGGCATACCCAGCAAGGCACGTACCCTCGTCTTACAATCGCTTCTGTAACGCTCCAGCTCCGCGAACTCCGCCTCGAACTCGGCCATCCTTGCCGTATCCGAACCTAATTTATTGAGGGTGATCGCCTCCACCCTGTCAGCGGAATATCTCGCACGTACGAGCCCGGACACGAACCGCTCGTACGTGGCATCCGCGGCCTCTATCAGCGTGCCGCCATCCTCGCACGTGCCGGTATAGGCGTAAGCCACGCGGGGCTCCGGTTCCGGTTCGCCCCCGTGGCCCTCCGGAACGTGGTTCTCCAAGACCTCCTCGTTCAGGTATAGCAGGTAATGGTTGTCATCGTATTTTACGAATGTCTTTCTCTCCGTGTAAATCGCTCTTGTCTCCATATATTTAAATGTTTTTTAGCCGACCCGGAAGGATCGGCCAAGAGCGATCCCTACGGGTCAAGTGAACCTGAAAAATTTCTTACCGAACTTGTTGGTGAGCACCTTTATCACGGTATCCACCGGCAAGTCCTCGTGAGAGAAGTCCGTGAGCGCCTGATCAATCAAGACGGCGGAACCGGTGAAAGCGTAACGCTCCTCGCCTTTCCATCGGAAACGTATGGCGAGGCACTTCTTTGGCGTGCCGTCCTCGTTTCTCTCGATCTTGCTATCCTCAATCTTATAATCGATCAACTCGATCAGCCTGTCCTCCTCGGGGCCTCTCCGGTCCTCCGGTATCCGGGTATCATAAAGTATATCCTCGAATCTCATTTTCCGGTCGGCCGGGAGATCCTCCCACGGACTTTTTTTATTCCTTATCACCTGTCCCAGTCTTTTCCTTGGTGTTTCCATTCCTAATTTATTTAATAGATTACTCGTATCAGCGTGTTGGATGAAGCCTATACGGGAAGAGGCCCTCTTCCTTATCTCCTCGTCCGGCAAACCCTTCTTTCTCAATCTAGCTATCTGGCGGCAGAGAGCCACCTTGTTACGTTTCCGGACACGGACGTGATCCGGGAAATGCACGTATCCCCCCGTATCGACACCGTCCGTCACGTGCCCGATCTTCCATCTCGGGTTAAGACCGATCCTAAGCTCGTTAGCGTAATAAAGACCGATCCACTCGATGACAAGGTGCAAGAATACGGTGTCCTCATGCAGTATCAGGACATCATCGGCGAGACGGTAGCAGAAATCCAGACGGTTCAGATATCCCTTGAACCTGTCCGAGAGATATTGGATCCCTTTGGATAACTCCTCATAATCATGTTCTGTTTTGGCCGTTGCGATACTTTCCTCGATATACCTTTTCGTGTAGTACTCAACCAAAGCAGGGCATTCCCCGACATGGAAGCACCGCTTCAAATCGTGATCGAAAAGATAAAGATAGACAAGCGAGAAGAACTGCGCCAGCTTCGTGCCGGGAAACATACCGGTATCCCCCTCGACGCTGTCAATGATCTCATCAAGCCTTCGCAATAAATGATTATCCTTGATGCGTGTCCTGAGCTGGCTTTTCAGTACCGGGTGATTGACGGTCGGATAGAAGTGGTGGATATCGCACAGGAGATAGTCGGTGGTACGTTCCGGATATTTTCTCAGGACCTTCCGGATCATCCTCATGTAGGCGTGGGGACCGCGTCCTTTCACCCCTCCGTAGGTATACGCGGAGAAGGATCTCGTAAAATAATCCTCCACCTCATTGAGCATCGCCCAATGCTGGACATGATCCGGGAAAGGGAGCATCCCGATAAGACGTTTTTTCGGCTCATGGACGGTCATGAAACGATACGGGGAGGTTACGAACGTCCCGTTTTCAAAAGAGTATAGGAGATCGGAAAGGTTCTTTTCCAAGTCCGCCTCGAACTTTGTTATGGCCTTTTTGCCATGCTTGTTCTTGCTGGCATGATCAAAAGCCTTGTAATAGTTTTCTTTCCGGGCTATATCCCCGGAAAAGTCACCTTTTCTCCTCATGGTGTCCCAAGTGTCTTTTAGTGTCCAGTGTCTGCAATCGCCATCAGGTCATGAGCCGTCGGTTTATCAACCTACCGGGACTATACCCTTAGCCTTGATTTTTTGTCCAGTGACAGGGTCTCTCCTCCACTTCTTCTTACTGAATAAATCAGCGGCGTATCCTAGGGGCGACGACCAGTTCACGTTAGCGTTCGCGACCGCATTGTTACCATTGAGGTACGCTAAGCCAGCATTAGCACCGTGGTTCGCATGACCACGACGGAACGGACAGCGAAGGCCGGAAATAGCGTTGTCGTTATACCAACCGTCGCAATAATAGGTGCTGGAGCTGCCGGAGGCGACAGTCGGGGCGGAGCATAGATTCTGCATACTGAGCTCAGTGATATATTTCCAGCCACTGGGATCGTTCTTAGGAACCTTCGCAGCCTTTATCAGACCCTCGATCGAGTTTATGTTGAAAGCCGAGTAAAGGGACGGGGCGACATAATAATCTCCGCTACCGTCGGACAGCTTGTTTATCAAGGAGCCACGCTCGATCAGACCGATATGGCCGTAGAAGTTCTTCAAGCCGAGGAAACAAGGGACGTGCGCTTGGTGGACGGTACCACCGTCCGAGCCCTTCACGGCGTAGTCGCTCACGCCGACCGAGTCCCCCAACTCGATCCCTACGCTCGTCGGAATAATCGGATAACCACCGTTATGGCTTGACCAAGGATCCCAAGACCATTCCGTAACCCCCTTACCGGTACCGCCCTGATATAGGCCATTGGAGTCCTTTACCGGGTTCAACGCGGACTGACAATCACGGGTACCCATGATAAGGCGGTAAAGATAACCGACGACGCTGTTCGCGACGAACCAGCCGGATTCCCAGCCCTCACCCTTCTTGCGGGCGGCCGTGCCGAAAGCCGCGGCGTTCATGTTCGTGGCAACCATGCCTAGCTGCGTGTTGTGCTTCCCATCCCTCGTCGCGTCGTTGTTCCCGCCACGATAACGGGGATCGTCGCTGACGACGGAGACCAACGTGCCGCTCGTACGATCCATGACGCCGGCTCCCAAGGCCGACGTACCCCCGGCCGGGATATAATAGTTCAAATGACCCTCGATCGGGGTCGGGCTCACGGCCTCGTAATAATAGGTGGAGTCTACCCACCAAGAGTAGTAGTGGGCGTTCCAGCACCACAGGTAATCGCCCATCGTGCCGTCCAAGGCGGCGGGACTGCCGTCGGCGAAACGATGGTGGTTCGTCGGGTCAAGCTTACGCCGGCTACGGTCAACGGACACGAGGTAGCAGCCCAGACCGATCACGGAGGGAAGATCCCGCAGGAAATCGATATTACCGTAGGACTCGCCGACTGGCGTGCCCTGACCACGTTTCCAGCGACGGATAGCGACGTGCTTGTTCACGATCGATACCGCGTCGGCGAAAGGGATCCTCACTGACTCGCCCGTTTCCTTGGACACTCCCTCGATCAAATACTTGGAGGGCTGGTTCGTGTCGGCCAAGGGCAGCTGGTCGATTGTTTTGCCGTTATCGAAGGCCGTGATGATAGCGCGTACCTTCTCCTCCTCTGCTGTTGTTAATGACATGATTCTGTATATTAAAATGTTAGACAATTATACCTTTCGTATCCGGCTACCGGATAAAAATCTCATCACGCTACCGGCCTTGCGGATAACCGGGGCCGTGACCTCGATCTCTATCGTTTGGGCGAGCGAGGTATTCTGCGCCGGGATAACGTGGATCGTGGCCGTGCCGGTCTTACGCACGGTCAAGTTCCCATGTTGGTCCACATACAGGGCATCCCCGGAATAAAACGCTTGCTGAAAGATCACGTTCGGAAGGACATAGGCCGGAAATAAACTCACGGCTATCCTCTGGGCAACCGTATTCCCTAACGTTATCCTCTTGACATATTTCAGCTCCATACGGGTAGGGGCAAGAAGCGCTTGACTCATCAACGATTGCTCGGCCGCTTTCATGGAAGCGATCTGCGCATTGCCCTCGGAAATCATCGCCTCAGCCTCGACAGCGGCAGCCAAAGCCTCATCAGATGCTCGACCGGCCAAATCAGCCTGTTTCCCAGCCTCCAACGCTTTAGCGTTAGCCAAACCCGCAGCAGAGATAGCGTTCCTCGTGGCCTCGATAGCCTTATTCGCCTCCGCAAGGGCGGTCTTGGCCGCTTCCGTTGCCTGCGTACCACGGGCGATACATTTCCACCAAGCCGTATCGGTCAAGGGGTGGTTCTTGTTTCCGTCCTTGACACAGAGGTAGCAGCTATCATCCGTGACGACGAAATCGAAGGTGTTGTACGTACTCGCCGTGGCATAAACGCCCTTATCGACGAACGCCACCTTCCCCAATACTATCTGACTCATTATAATTCCTCCTTCCTTTTTTTGGTCATACGTTCAAATACAGCTCACCGGTCTCTTGGTTGAGCTTGACAAGGTTTGGTGACACCTCGTCCTCGTAGGACATCACCAGCGTCATGTCGGCGGGGTTGATCGTGAAGGTCGGGTACAAGACGCCTCCCTTAGCGAGGATGCCCGTATCGACATACCTGTCCCCATCCAGATCCCATTTCCACCAGTTGCCGTTATCGCCAACCTTCCACGGGTGGTCGGCCAGCTCTTGCGCACGGTCACCCTGTGTCTTGGCGAAGTTACCCTGCGTGTTGGCGTAAGAAGCTTTCTCATTCGCCAATTTCGCCGCATCATTTGCGTTTTTAGTTGCGATCTCGGTATCTTCCTTGATCTTCTCTAGCCCATCGTGGGCGGTATTAGCGTTAGCCGCAGCTTTATTGGCTAGATCAGCCGCGGTATTAGCCTTACCGGTTGCGGTATTGGCGTTCCCTGTCGCAGTGATGGCGTTCGCCGTGGCCGTATTAGCCTTTGACGTGGCCGCCTCGGCGTTCAGCTTAGCGGTGTTGGCGTTGGAGGCCGCCGTATTAGCCGCCTTGGTAGCGGCACGGGCGTTGGAGATCTCCGTGAGCATGTTCTCGTAAGCCGTCTGGATGGTTCCGAGGCTCACCTTCACGCTGGTTTGTATGCCGTCTATGATCTTACAACCGATCGTGTACAGACCGGTAAGGCTGTCAGCCAGCGTGAGTTCTGATATTTTCTTTTTCTTAATCGGCATATATGTTCAAGTCTATGTAATACTCCCCGTCCTCCGTGACCACCAGTTCCCCGGCCTCGGTAGCCAGCAGGTAATCGATACCATCCATCCGGAACACCGTGAACTCCAGCGTGAGGTTGAATGTCACCACCACACGCCCCCGGAGGCTCTCAAGCTTCCAGCCGGACGTCCTCTTGTAGTAGCAGGGGTATTCCTCCACGTTGTAATCCACGTACAGCGAACGCTCGCCCGGCTGGATCAAGGCATCCAACAGAGCGTCGTAACAACTCCAGAATGTCGTCATTGAGCCGGCGATGAGACAGCATTCAAGAGTGACCTCCTTGCTATTATACACCACCTTGCCGGCATCGTAGATCCTACCGTCAACGTCCAGTACCGTACGGGACAGGTTAGTCTTCACGGTCGGGGATCTCATGATCTCGTCCCGGCCCTCCGTCACCATCACGCCGTATCGATCCAAGGGTACGCCGTCCAGCTCGTACTCGGATGGAGGAACATACGCTCTACCCTCCGGGATCACCACGGACAAGGGTCTTACGGGCTGATCCTCGGCGAACCGTAACGTGAAGGCCTCCAACGTGTCCCAATCCTCATACGCCGGGCTCTGGATGAGTCGCAAGCTCCACTCCCTGCCCAGCGAGGGGATACGGAAGAGGTGATACCCGGACTTCGATAGGTGCTCGACGAGAGCACCGGCGGATCTTCCGTCCACGCTGCGGACGAACGTGATGTTGAGCTCCCGTGGTTTCAAGGTGGGCTTTTCCAAGTCCGGCTCTATGCCGTCCTCGTCCGGCCAGTCGTTCCTAGCCGGTTCCACCAGCTCGGGGAACGGGAGAAGGCCGTCGTAACCTCCCTCCGTGATCCATACGCCGAAATCGGTGTAGGCGTCCTTGCCGTCTATGTATAACTCACCCCTCATAAGATCACCACGGTATTATCCTTGTTTATCTCAACCTCTCCCCCGATATTCACCAGCAGGATCACGGCGTAATCGCTCGCCACAACCCTAGCCTTGCCGCCGTGCATGAGGATCACCTTGTGAACACGCTCGTTATCGTCTATCGTTATCACCGCATCCGTATCACCTATCACGGCAATATTGCCGGGATTGGTTACGTACACGTGGCCGGAGTCAACGTACACCCCGTAGGGCATCACGTGACCGGCCATGCCACGGAACATGTCTAACGACGGGAAATCATTCTCCGCACAAAACTCACGCCCCTGCGGGCTGAAGAACAGCCACACGAGGCTTCTCCAGTCCGTCACCCCGTTAGAACCACTGCATGCCCCGAGCGAGAGGGCCGATTTGATTATGTCGTTAACCGTCTCCATCATTATCTTGATCTCATTAATATACCCTTGTCGTTAATAGTCTTTATACCGGAGGCCGCCGACTTGGTATTCGCCTCTATCTTCTCGGATAGGGCCTCTATACGTCCGGAGATCTCCGCTACCTTGGCCGTGTTCTCCGACACCTTCCCGGACAGGTCCTTGATCGCCTCCACGTTCTTCCAGCCCCTTGTCTGGAGGTCGTAGATGAAGCGCATCTGGTCGGCTATACCCGTCACTTGCACCAACGTCCTATCTAAAAATATAAGTTGGGTCGACATCTTACCGTCTATAACATCCGCGGAGTCCTGGGAGATGGAACCAACACCTTTGGACGAGGCCGTACGCCCGTCGTCCTCCTCTACCGCGTTACCGGTATTGAAATATTTGTCGGCCCAACCAAACTTACGGTCGAGGTCGTCGGCCAGCTCCTGCGCCTTCCGATCCAGATAATCCTGTTCCCAGTCGCTGATATAATCGTCGGACCAGAACTCGAGCAGCTTCTCCCGGATCTCTTTCATGGGATCGGATGCGGCGGCCTTGATCGACTCCGTGACCATGTTCCTTATCATCTTCCTCACGAGATCCTTGGCCGATCGCGCCTTGTCCTCCCCGGCGGCCCACGCGTCGGCGTAAGCGTTGGCGAAATCGTCGATCGCCGATTTTATGTCACTACCGAAAATGGCGTCCTTGCCGGCCTCCTTATTATCCGCTATGGTGTTATTGATCTCGTCTATCTGGTCCCGCCACTCCTTGATGCGGTCATTGTCGGTTTTCTTCTTGTCCTCCTCCTCCTTGATTTGGTTTTGGATAAGCACTTTTTGCTGTTCCAATAGCTTATTCTGCTGGTCGATAAGCTTGGAGGCATCCTTGGAATAGGCTTTCTCGATGGACCTGCCCAGCTTATCGTACGACTTGTCCAACGTGTCGATCTGATCCTGCAAACGCTGGATACGACTCTCGTTCTTCTTGTCATGGATCTTGGCGATAGAGGAGGCAAGGGATGTGACCACCCCGATAGCGGCACCGGCAGACGCACCGATCGGCCCGAACATCGCACCGGCTTTCGCCCCGTCCATGGCGGAATTGACCGCGTCCATGGCCACATTCAAGCCTTCGGCTATCTCACCGAACGCACCACCGAACGAATCCCCGAGTTTCGAGAAAGTATCAGAGAGGAATTGCCCGGACCGCATGATTTCGCCAAGCCCTTCCTCTATATCGTCAATTGCCTGTCGCAGCTTTTTCGTATCGTTACCAGCCTCAAATACGCCTTTCAGACCTTTGGCGACCTTCTCGTATGCCGGGCGCAACTTGTCCGCGGCTTCCTTGTTCTCCTTGAGCGCGTCCGAGATATCTTTTAGTTTATCGGGTGATTTACTCCACAGTTCAAACGTCTCTTTCGTGATACCGAAATCCTTGCCCTTGCTCTCATCCCAGACACCGCTTTTCAAGAACTCCAAGGCTTCACGCCCCTTCCGGTTGATGGCCTCCAACTCGGAGAGGGTCTTGTCTTTCATGTCACCGAACAACCAACTGATAGCGGAAGTCGTCTTGCTCGCCTCTATGTCGAGATCAGACAGTTCCCTTTTCATGGCCTCGGAAAGGGACTTACGCTCGCCTTCCGTCGTAGCCTTGGCTATCTTCTCGTTATAAAGAGCCGTGATAGCATCTCTCTTATCAAGATAAGAACCGTATTCTTTCAGATACTCGTTCATGGCACGTTTCTCTTCCTCCAGTTGTTCCTTATTCACATTAGAGGTCGATCGCTCCCGTTTGACGTATGAGTTCACCAAGGCTGTACGAATCTCCACGGTCTGTTCCTTAGTCAGTTTGCCGCCTTGAGCGTCTTTCCACTCTTTTTCCTTGGTAAGTATGGCGGCGATCTCATTGTCATAGTCTAGGTTTATCTGGGCGATCTTCTTTGCGGAGCCTTCTTTCATCAGATCGATCTCGGATTGCTGGTTCTGCCGGCGGAGGGATAGGAGTTCGTCTTGAAGCTTTTTTCGCTTTTCTAGTTCCTTTTTATCAATAGGTGTAGCTATTTTCGCCTTTTCCTCCTCTTGTTGGCTACTAGCTAACGCCTCCGCCTTCGTACGAGCCTTCAATCCTTGTACGACTATCTCAACCGCTTTATCATGCTCAATCTTCAACTGCTCGTTCCGTTTTCGTAAACGACGTAACTCAAATGCCTCCGAAAAGCTGGTATCAATCCAACTTTTCTTGTCTAGCTGGGAGATTCGATGGTTATTTTTTGCAATTTCATCCTCTATGGAGTTTACGGTAGCACGCTGTTGGGCCATGGTTCGCTCATCTATCGATTTAGAAAGCATCTTATTAGCCTCCGTCATATCCATCAACATGAACTTTTGCAAGGATAGATTTTTCAGTTCATCCGGATAGAGGGCTTGTAATTTCTCGTATGCCTCCACTTTCTGTAACATGGACTTGTTATCGTCGCGCAAAGCATTCAATAGTTCATCCGTTTGAGATCTCATGCCTTCTATCCAGTCCTTCATCTCTGCGACCCTCTTGTTATGGGAATCCAACGCCTTCTCTGATGCCGTCGCCTGTGTCGCGAGCTTGAAGATCGCATACCCAAGGGCCGTAACACCCGCCACGGCCAAGACATACGGATTCGCAAGGGCAGCTTTTCCGGCGGCCAACATTGCGACAGCCTGTTTTTTCAAAGCACCTGTAAGCAGCGCGGTTGCGGTCGTATGCTGAATCGTCGCCAGTCTGCTCAAAGCTGATGTCTTGATATAAGATCGTTGCGCCACTTGAACCAACAAAATAGCTGTTTTATAAGAAAGAAACGCTCCCGCCGCATTTTTCACCAATGCCTCAACCCTCGATATCGTCCCCTCGATATCATTGTTCTCAAAAGCCTCATTAAACGCCTTGGCGATATCTGACACCTCTTTCAATATCCTCTCTCCCATTGGGCGCAAATAAGCCTGTACATTATTCGCCAACAACGTGAGCTGATTATCGGCGGCGTCAGCCATCTTCTCAAACGCAGCCTCTGTCGCACCCAAGGAGCCCTGCAACTCTCCCAAATCATTTGCTGCCGCCTTTGCATTCTTTCCAGTCAAAGCCAGTGTAGCGGCCAGGCCTTCATCCGTGCCAAGCATTTCCTTCATCTTGGAAGCGGAACCACCAGCCTTCTCATAAATCAATTGTAATGCCTCTTGGAAAGTACGACCTTGGAAAGCGGCGTCTCCAAGTTCTCCGGCGGTTCCTTGGATAGCGGCACGGATCTGTGTCATAGCCTGCGCCGTCGGCGTTCCTTGCTTGGTCAATGAAGCGACAGCACCCAACACTTGGTCGATACTAATCCCATACGCAGCCGCAATAGGAGCAACTTGGGCTATGGAGGCTCCCAATTCGCCAAATGTAGTCTTACCCAACCGGACGGTTGTAAAAAGCTGGTCCGAGACCGTACCGGCTTCCTCCGCAGACATCTTATAAGCATTCAGGATCGTTGTAATAGCATCAGCTGCCGTCTCGGTTTCCGTAAGCCCTCCCACGGCAGCTTTAGCCGAAACTTCTAGGATCTTCATGCCATCCGCCCCGTCATGTCCGGCGGAAACAATGCTATATAACGCCTTGGCGGCCTCCGGAGCCTTGATCGGTATCTCTTGGGTTATGGACATGACCTGATTCATGAAACCGGTCATATCATCCGTTACTTGAGTGGAAATGGTCGCCACTTCCAGCATGTTCTTGCGAAATTCCTTCTCAAACTCATACGAGCTCTTGGCCGCTTGCGCAAACGCCGTCGCCGCACTGATACCGATACCGCCAAATATATCAAAAGAGGTGATATCGCTTGCCAGAGTCTTGATAATTCCCATAGCCTCGCGTTTTCCTTCGTACAAGCCGGAGTTGTCGATCCCGGTAGCCATGTACAGACTGCCCTCTCTATTTCTGATTCCCATAATGCGTTTATGGTAAAATATAGGATAGCCTTTCATGTGAGACTGTCAACCGTTAAAAATTCACTTATAAGTTATCT
>ENA-UEQR01001289-UEQR01001289.1-human-gut-metagenome-genome-assembly--contig:-NODE-1289-length-14075-cov-6.822546_pt1 | contig 14075 bp, 8 predicted proteins | sample MGYA00242944_ERZ507941 | MGnify/ENA primary metagenome ERZ507941 (study PRJEB26167, sample SAMN06115398) | human gut metagenome | host: Homo sapiens | place: China:Chongqing | collected 2016-06-23...
ATATGGCAGAAAAAGCAACACCTGTTACACCTGATGAGGCAGACGATATCCGCGTAACACTTGATCTGGACAACGGAAGTGTCGAATGCAAGATTATCACCATTTTTGATGCAGATCACAAGGATTACATAGCTCTTCTACCGTTAGACAAAAATGGCAACGAGAATGAGAGTGGCGAAGTGTATCTGTATCGCTATTTCGAGGACGAGGAAGGTCTTCCGAGAATAGAAAATATCGAATCCGACGACGAGTACGAGGCTGCTGCCGACAGATTCGATGAGCTTTTGGATGACGAAATGTTTGATGATATTTAATCATCTCTACTATTATTTTGTCTAGGCTCTTTACTTTCACGGACAAACCTGGAGGCTTGGGCTGATTTATCGTTTACCGACTTGACCGAGTAAACAGACAAGCTTGTCTTTGCACGGGTCATGCCGACATAAAACAGCCTTCGCTCCTCCTCTATGTCCTTTTCAAGCACAGCCTTTTTATACGGCATTATCCCTTCATTTGCATCAATTATATACACGTTTTCAAATTCAAGCCCCTTTGAGCTGTGAAGGGTTGCAAGTGTCACGGCATTAGGGTCACTTTCTTTCGATAAAGCCATAAGCTTCATCTGCTTTGTATATTCCTTTATATGCTCATACCACTCTTCATAGGTAGCAAACCCCTTGGCGCCTGACTGGATTTCATCCAGTATATCAAACAAATCCTCTTTATTTATATTCCTATACTCGGCATATTCAGCTAAAAAGTCGTCATAACCAATCCCTCTTCTGATATAGTTTATGCTGGCATATGGATTCATCCGGCTTATAAGCTTCATGTCATACTCAAGCTTTTCTATTCGCTCAGCTATCCACGGCTTCTCATCAAACAGCTTAATCCACTCATCAAATGCTACAGTTGCATCACACAGGCTGTCTCTTGACAGATACCGCTTTGGTCTGTTCATAATCTGCAAAAAATCAGCTCTGTCTCTGCTGCCTCCTGCAATTCTTTGGTATGTAAACAAATCTCTGGCAATCCAGTGCTCATATATATTAGGTATATTATCCTTTGTTTTGAATGGTATATTATAGCTCATAAGCTGCTCTATAAGCTGTCTTGGCTGGGTATTTGTCCTGAAAAGCACCGCAAAGTCGCTGAATACAGCTCCTGCCTTTATCTTTTTATCTATATCGCGTATGAGAAAGATATTTTCGTCTCTTCTGTTTTCAAAATCAGCAAACGTAACAGGCGCCTTTGACTTGCTTGCCGCAATGATTTTCTTATCAAATCTCTCCCTGTTGTGCGAGATGAGATTCAACGAGGCCTCCACTATATATCTGCCACATCTGTAATTAGTATCTAAAAGGATTCTTTTTGCATCCGGATAGTCATTCTCAAACCCAAGCATTATCTCAGGCTTTGACCCTCTGAAGCGGTATATTGACTGGTCATCATCTCCTACAATAAACAGATTATTCTGTGGAGCGGCAAGCATTTTTATAATCTCATACTGCAGACGGTTAATATCCTGAAACTCATCAATCAGTATGTATTTATACTTGTTCTGCCACAATGCCAGTATATCAGGTCTTTCCTTAAACAGCTCATAAGTATACGAGAGCATATCATCAAAATCAATAAGCCTGTTTTCCTTAAGCCTTGTCTCATATTTTTTATATATATCCCTGAATATTTCCTCACCACACACTCCCGAGTAGAAATTTTCTATATCAATGCGGCTGTTTTTAATCAGACTGATTTCAGCAAGTAAATTGCCTATAAACTCATTCTCATCCTTGTATTCAAGGCGGTAGTAGGATAAAATTTCCCTGATAAAGCCGTATCTCACAGACTCATCAGCAATATTGGCACTTGTAAAGCGATATGCATATTTGAGTATCGTAAAAAAGACAGCATGAAAAGTACCAAAAGATACGTTCACCCTCTCGTCTTTCATCAGTGAATTAAAACGCTCCTTCATCTCATTTGCAGCAGCCTTGGTAAAGGTGATAACTAAAATTTCAGAAGGCTTCACATGATGCTTTGTTATTAAGTTTTTAGTCCTGTGTGTGATAACTGCGGTCTTACCGGAACCCGGTCCCGCTAAAACAAGCATAGCGCCATCCTTGTGTTCGATGGCGCCAAGCTGGGCTTTGTTAAAATTCATAAAATACCCTTTGTTAATAGATTAGTTATTAGAAAGCTTTTCTATGCCTTTCTTAATTCTGGCTATAGACTCCTCTTTGCCAAACACCTCCATAAGCTCTGTAGCTCCGCCCGGTGTCATCTGTTTTCCTGAAACAGCTGTACGGATTGGCCACATAACATAGCCTATCTTATAGCCCTTTTCTGTAGCATATGCCTTAAGAGTCTCAAAAAGTGCATCATTTGAGAAATCATCACAGCTTTCAAGAATAGGAACCACATCGTTTAATACCTCAAGTGATGTCTCTGGGTTTGTCTTCATCTTCTTGTGAGTATACATGGCAATATCATAGTCCGGTAGCTTTTCAAAGAAGTCGATATGCTCCTTGATATCAGGGAATATCTCAATACGTGTCTGAACCATTCTTGCTATCTTCTTAAGGTCATAATCCTTTGTGACAACCTCCTTAATGTATGGCAGTGCCATATCGTAGAATTTGTCAAAGTCAAGCTTCTTTATGTACTCGCCATTCATCCATTTAAGCTTTGTGAAGTCAAATACAGCAGGTGATTTGCTCATATGATGATAGTCAAACTTCTCAACAAGCTCAGGAAGTGACATGATCTCCTGATTGTCTGAAGGGCTCCAGCCAAGAAGCGCTACAAAGTTTACAATAGCCTCTGTAAGGAATCCCTGATCCAGTAAATCTTCAAAGGATGAGTGACCGCATCTCTTTGAAAGTTTATGATGCTCCTCATCTGTGATAAGCGGACAGTGTACATATACAGGCACATCCCATCCAAATGCCTCATAAAGTCTGTTATACTTAGGGGATGATGAAAGATACTCGTTTCCTCTGACTACATGTGTTATGCCCATCAGGTGATCATCTACTACGTTTGCGAAATTGTATGTAGGATATCCGTCAGATTTGATAAGAATCATATCATCAAGCTCTGCATTATCTACTGTGATATCTCCGTAAATCTCATCCTCAAATGTGGTTGTGCCCTCTGTAGGGTTGTTCTGTCTGATAACATATGGCTTGCCGGCCGCGAGATTTGCCTCAATCTCCTCCTTTGACAGGTGTAAGCAGTGCTTGTCATATATAGAGATTTCCTTTCCTGCAACAGTTGTTTTAAGACTGTCAAGACGCTCCTTGTCACAGAAACAGTAATATGCCTCTCCCTTGTCAATAAGTTCCTTTGCATACTTCATGTAGATACCCTGTGCCACACGCTCACTCTGCACATATGGACCGCATCCGCCATCCTTGTCAGGTCCCTCATCATGGACAAGTCCTGTCTCTTTGAGTGTCCTGTTTATAATATCAACAGCACCCTCCACCTGGCGTACCTGATCTGTATCCTCTATACGGAGAATAAAATCACCACCCTCATGCTTTGCAATCAAGTAAGCATACAGTGCTGTTCTTAAATTTCCTACATGCATTCTTCCTGTCGGGCTTGGTGCAAATCTTGTTCTAATCTTACTCATTTTAAAATGTGCTCCTCTATATTAATATTTTTTAGTCATTTTTCAATTTGAAATTATATAACAATATGGAAATTTTATCAATCCTCAGATTGAACTTCCATATCAAGCTCTGCGATTTTATTTAAAATTCTGTTTACCTCGTGGATTCTGTCACCAAGCTCGTTCCTGTGTGATAAAATCTCGCGCCTTAGCCTGGTTATAGTCTCCACATTGCAGGACATCCTGCCCCTTAATTTTTGTCTCCTGACTATAAGTTCATGCTTCTGCTCAACCATCTCCTTATGATCCACAATAGCGTTTGTGTAGTTGAGCCATACTCTGGCATCGTAGAAGTCATTTTTACTAAGCACCGAAACAAGCTTTTTGCTGTTGTATTCCAGATCCTCGTTTGTCCTTCTGAAGCGCTCCTTGTCTTTTACAGCGAGAAGATACTGCTCATAGTTGTATACAAATTCCTTTGAATTCTTCACATGATACTTCTCGTATGTGTAGTCAACAGCATTTTTTATACTTACATACTTGATCTTTACTCTGTTTTCAAGAGCCACTGCTTTATTTTTGGATGCTGCAACACTTTTTACTTCATCTGAATAGCTTTGATATGTCAAAAGCACAAACGAGCCTGCAACCGCTGAAAGAAGTGCCCCGATAAGCATAAAGATAGTGGTATCGGCTCCATATACAATCTGCATCAGCGTGCATACAGCTACCACTACAGCAAAAAATACCACTAAAAGCACTGCGTACACCCTAAATGCCCGCTGTCTGCTTTTGGCATATTCACCATCTATATCGAACTGCACTTTTTCACCCTCGAGATACCTCAGGTCTTTATTTATTACATCCAGACTGCTTTCGTTTTTTTCAAGACGCTTTATTGCCCGCGGAATCTCATCCTCCAGCTGCTGCATCTGCGCATACTGGCTGTCTGATATGCGGTTTTTTGTCTTTAAAAAATCACTTCTGGTCTTTTCGAGTGTCAATATGTTTGCAGCCGCATCATTCATGGTCTTTTTATCTGTCTCTGACATATTTTCCATCCTTTCTATGTCAGTCAGATAATTTGTGACAAGTGCATACTCTGTTCTGTTATCCTCGAGTTCTCTGGCGGCATCAACCATCTGTTCACATATTTCAACTACATTGAACCCTTTAGTACTCTCATCCGGTATACTCTCAATATGTAATTGTGTATCATCGGTCTTTTTTTTGCGTTTAAATAACATGCGCCCTGTAATCCTCTTTGTATTTCAAAATTGTTTCTTTTTTTCTGCCCTCATCGCAACCATCTGAAGCTTCTGCATATACGCCCTTTAATACGTTGTCCAGATTATTTATTTCCTGCTCTGTAACACTATATTCCCTGACAATACGCGCATATCCTATATCGTTATTATCAAGCTTATAGGCATATAGACAAGACCACAGCGATTTTCTGTCCCCATTTTGCCTGAAAGCCTCAAGATATAAATCCGCTGCTATATCAAACAAAAACAGCTGCACATAGGCTGTAGCCAGATTGTGATATATGTTTCCGTACAATACACGCTCAGTATGCTTTGCATCCTCACATGACAGCAGCTTTTTGTATTCAAAAATTGCTGCAGTGTACTTTTTCTTCTCCATCAGTCTGTCTGCCCTGATTTTCAAGCACTCAAACTCGCTCTTTTCCTCGAGCTCCTTAAGTGCATCATGTGTGTTCTTAAGCTCCTCCTTAGTGCAGTAGCCGCTGTACTCAAGCAGCTCCGTCACAAAAGCAGACAGTCTGCCGTTTGTGGATATAATGGTTCTAAGATGCATGGCAAGCTTTGGCAGATGTGCATGGTTTTCAATCCAGGTGCACAGCTCAAGACTCATAAAGTCATCATCCAAAAGATATGTATTGTTGATTATATAATAATTAAGCTCCTCTATCGAGTAAACATTTATAGACACACCCTCTATGTAATAGGGCATGGCTGCTATAGCTTCATTACACAGTAATAATTCTCCCATATGCCCTCCTACATAGTCATCTCATAGTGCCAGACTTTGCCCGAGCTCATAAATATTTCGCCAAAGCCTAAATCCTTAATCTCTATATCTATCCTGTCATCAGATACAGGTGTCGCCGTGATTCTGATGCGTGTAGCCCTATCCGGCCTGGGCGGCATATCCGTAAGTCTTAGTGTCTCAATCTTTGCCTCCCTGCTTTTAGGAAGCTGTTTCCAGAAATCCACCTCATAAGAGCCTGAAATTATAACCTCACACTGCCCCTTGGATTCAAACCAGTTGCTTCCGGCACTGATAAGATTATAAAACGACAGTTCTCCCTTATCATGTACCTTAAGGCTCAGATTGAACTTCATCTCATTCTCGCCCATATATACAAAAGGCCATTCTGCTTCCCTATCCCTAGTGGCTGCCGCATAGCACGCTCCCTTAGTAAAGAGGTTATTGCCCATGAACACTCGTCTGCCCTTGCACAAAAGTGCAACAGACTGTTTCATCCAGCCCTCAGCAAACGTATCTCCCACGAGAAAGACCGTTGAGATAATCTGATTCTTAAAGCTCTCATTTATTATATCCAAAAAGCTTTTGTCCTTATCATTTTTATCCAGAGTATAGCTTATGCTTTCATCTATAGATACTACCTGTGGCGTTGTGCGAAGATCCCTCTTTAGGGAATAAAAAAATATACTCTCCTTTTCCTGCATAAACATCACCACATCATGAAGCCACAGTGACTTGTCCTGATTCAGTGCAAAATAATAAAAGCTCTCCTTTCGGTCTATGACCGTAAGCTGTCTGGAATTTATGCCAAGCCTGACCGCCATGCCATAAAACATGCTCACGTTCTCCTTTGTCAGCCTGTCAACACATATAACAAGCCTGTCAAAGGATGAAGGATTACCAAGCTTGGATGGCAGTTCCATAACCTTTTTAAGAAACAAGGCCAAAAGCTCCTCTGCCATAAATGAATCATCATCAATGACTATTTTTTCACTATTCAGTGCTCTCTTAAGCAGCTGGTCAATACACACCATCTCACCGCTTTTAGAGAGTCTTCTTGCCTCATCTCCATAATACCATTTGCCAATGCTCTTACGGCGTGCAAGTACAAGAGGAATCTGAAACTCCTCACTGCCAGCAACAGTGCTGACAGTCTCCGGCTCTTTCATATTCTGTTGAAAAAAACTAACCATAGCATAGCTGTCATTTAAGTCTATGCCTATATAGTATGAATTGCCATTATGTCCCATTATAAATCCTCTTAAATCAGCTTAAACAGCTGCTTAGTCGCAGCATCCAGCCTTTTATATTCGTCTATATTGCTCTTTAAGGTTGTCTCATCAGACAGTGTATCTGAAATTATCATCTCATTAATCAGATTATAGCGGCTGTGATCATTGTCACCCGGTATATTGTTGCATGTAAGACGATTGCTCTCCTTCACCTCTATGCTGTTGTCATGCTCCTCAGTAATATAATACCTGATCAGCTCACCGAAAAATATGACAAATGTCTTTACGTATATGCCGTCGTACATCTCAACCATATCCTCTGAATTAAACTCTTCGCCATCCTCGTCTCGGCTGTAATGCAGCACAACATGAGTCCCCGGAGTACTCTCATACTGTAAAAATGCCTTGTCATAGAGGAAATATTTCTCCAGCAGTCTGTAATCAAGCCTCGCAAAAAAACCAAAATACATATTGTTATATATATAATATTTAAGCAATGTATCTTCAATCTCAAGCTCAGCCTGAGTGATATCCGTTTTCTCAGCAAAATGCTTCAATAGGGCTAACTGGCAGGCATCATTTAATGTTCTGTTTCCAATAAATCGCTTTTCGATAATATCAAAAATAAAATCAGCCTTGCACCCGCCACTATACAGATATCCATGTGCCACAAGAGATATATAAGCTAAAATCAGCTTTTCATTTCCGGCTCTTTTATAGTATTCCATAAAGATATCCGATATCTTTTCAGGCTCAATCTGCGTATAAATACCCTGTTCGAGAATACGCTCATCGAGCTTCATGGAAGATATTGAAAACTTATCAGCTGCATGCCACAGGTTAATCAGCTCGTCTGTAGGCCCGGTATAGTTTTCACACAGGTATTTAAGCACCAGGTCACTGTATTTGCCTGTTTTAAAGGCAGATATGGCAAGCTGAACCATAAAATCATCATCTACATGCTGCACCTTAAGCGCATTCTCACACAAAACCACCTTTGATGCGGCAGCAAGCATGTCTATTCCATACTCCATGGCCATATCATATGCCTTTCCATAGAGGCGGTTTGATACAAGCATGTCAATAAGATATTTTCTTGCATCCTTTTGCAGGGTATCAAAATTAATGCTTTGCAAAAACGGCCTGACGTAATCCTCATAATCGTGAAGCTGACAATATTTTAAAATTCTGTATCCCATAACAGCTTTGTAGGAATCAGAAAAGGATTCACTATAAAATACAGGTTTAAACAGCTTCAAATCATCCTTTGTAAAATCAGAATAATCCCTTACATGCTTAAAATGTGACACTATATACTGTGGTCTGTCAGGCGAGAGGCTTATACACCTGTCAAGGTATTTCTCGGCATCCATCAGCCTCTGCAGTCTGTATGAGATGCTTTTAACATATCTATAGCCCCTTGAGTCCTCAAAAAGTATAACATAGTCGTTTGAAAACAGTTCAAAATAAGCACACTGGTCTGTAACCGGAACTATCTGAGGCTCCTTCATTTCATTCTGATATATGATAGCTCTCACTATGCGCTTATCAAATACAATAAGCTTGTGAGTATATATAATATCTGAAAAAGCTGCCGACAGCTCTTCATTGATAAATCCCAACTCAAGCATATCCTCGTATAAAACAGCCAGATTGTCATCAATATGCCTAAGCTGTGCCTGGTCCATGGCAAACCTACCCATAGCTTTCCTGTACTTGTGGTAGACCTCAGGCTCTGTTTCCTTGGCAGCAATTATATTGTTGTAAAGCACTGCAAGCTTTCGGTATGGCAGCTTATTATCAAAGCTGAAATACATCTGGATAATCTTTGGCACAGGGGAAATCTGCCTGTCATCCATCGTAAGGAGATACGACTCATACAAGCCTGTCAGACGCAGCTTATTCTCGATACCCAGCTCAAACCATTTATGAAAACAGGTATCATTTTTGTGTCCCTTAATCAGGTAGCTGCATATGATGCCGACATACTCTGCCTCCGGACATATCTCATAGGCTGCTGTAAGAAGCTCATATACTCTGTTATCGAACCCGCCTGCCAGATCAACCGCCTCAAAAATTGCTCCGGCAAGCTCCTTTGTCAGAGCCTTTTCCTTTACGGCCCAGCTTAGGATGCGAAGCTCAAATACCGACAGCTCCTTTATCAGATAAGGATCCTGTGATATAAGATAATAAGCTTCAATATACAAATACGGAGACGAACAGCCTCGCAGTACCCAGTATTTTATATCTTTAAGCTTACCGGCACTGTCATCAAAATACTGATCCCTCAAAAATAAAAGTACCCAGAACAAAAGCACAGAGTCAGGATTTTCATAAAAAATCAGCTCCACTTCATGTGTCATATTGTCAACGTATGAAGGCTCTCTCTCTAACAGCGTCATCAGATACAGATAATAGCCCCAGATTGGAGCTTTCTTATCAGGATTACTGTGCTTGAAATCATCAAGAATCCACTTAGCTTCCTGCCTTTGCCTGTTGATAATAAATGCCTGAGCCTTCATCAGCTCATACATATGCTCATCCGGCACGAGTGCATGCAGGTGGTTTAATATGCTTATAGTCTCGTTTGCCCATACCCCGGTCACTATCCGCTTCAGCCTGAAACTGGTATAAAGCTCCATGATTCCGACCATGCATTCCTTTATGTCCTTTGTCACAGCTATATCACTTATGCTGCCATCATCATCTCTTACACCGGCCGTGATATCTATTGTAAAGCTCTGATATACACCATCAATATATATACGGCCAAAATTACGTCCGGCATGCATTGCAGATGCATCGATGATATACTCATACAGATAGGTTTTACCTATAAAATCATCAAGCGTTAAAACAGGCTTAGACAGCTTTATGAATTCACAATCCGTGCGCAGGCGTATCTCGGTATATCCCCAGTTATCCTTTGTTATGGTAAAGCATCCACTCTGTGGCTCTTTAGAAGCCATAAAAATCTCCTCTGACTTGTCTACACTAATGGAAACAGGCTGTTTTTTGTTTACGCCAATCAGAAACTCCTCCATATTCTGACCGGATGGTCTGGCGCAGGCAAAGCCCTCATAGGTCAGTCTCTCATATACATTGTCATAAGGAATTGTGTTTAAAAAATTGCGATTATAAAACAGATGATAAGCCTCATCCCAATTAGATGCCGCAAGCCTTGTAAAATCATCAAGGCTCTTTACAGCTCCGGTGGATGCTTCCGCATAGAGCCTTGTGATTCTTGCACAAAAAGAAAGACTGTACTCTATCTGATTGCATACAATCACAAATTTACCCTCGCAGGTATCGCCCTCCGTAAGGCCCTTACTATTAAATTGATAACGAATCCTGACTTTCTCGCCCTCGAAGTGCGGATTCAGACACTCCATCCTAGGATTAGTCGAATAAACTATGCCACAGATTTTTATCTGATTCGTACTTTCTATTACAAAGCTTCCCGCTTCGCTTCTTCCCTCAATGACCGAAAGGTCTATTGTCTCCTCTGAAAACGCCAAAATCGGTTTCGTGCCATTAAATCTGCCGGCAGCTATCTGCCCTATACGTACTCGCACAATTGTTACCCCGTTTACGTTAAATGTTGATTTTTTATACACTTATTATATAATGTAAATTATATACGATTTGCAATGCTGTTGCAATGCAAATAGAAAGGAAATTACAGCTAATGATAGAACAAAAGGAGCATTTTCACGGCAGTGACCTTGAAAAAATAGAAAAAATATACGGTATAAAGAAAGAAAATATTGTGAGCTTTGCAGCAAATGTCAACCCACTCGGTGAATCCGGTAAACTAAAGACTGCACTGTCTGAGCGCATTGATGCAATCACAAAATACCCTGACAGGGAGTATACTTCTCTCAGAAAGGCTATCGGCAGCTACTGCAAGTGCGATTACAATCACATAACAGTCGGAAACGGATGCACGGAGCTCATCTCTCTTTTCATTCAGATTACAGCTCCCAAAAAGACACTTCTGTTAGGCCCGACTTACTCTGAGTACGAGCGCGACTTAAGGATAAACGGCAGTGATATCTCATACTATTTTCTCAAGGAAAAGGATGATTTTAAGATTAATTCGGATGAATTCATCTCTGCAATCACAGCTGATACCGACCTTGTCATCATCTGTAATCCCAACAATCCGACCGGCAGTCTTATCACACCGGATAAGCTCAAAACAATTTTAACCCACTGTAAAGAGACAAATACTTATGTGATGATAGACGAGACATATATAGAGTTTGTGCCGGATGTTGATGAGCTTTCAGCAATACCTCTGACTGAATTGTTTGACAATGTGATTATTTTACGCGGCACATCCAAGTTTTTTGCCACTCCGGGACTTCGTCTGGGCTATGCCATCACATCAAATTCACAAATTCTTACAGACATAAACACAAACAAAAATCCGTGGATGATTAACTCTCTCGCCGTTGTTGCAGGCGAAACCATGTTTTTGGATGAAGAATATATAGATAAAACAAGAAGCTTGATACTTTCGGAGAAAACCAGATGCAGGAAATTGATTGAAGAATCACACAAATTCAAGCTTTATCCATCCTACAGCAACTTCTATCTGCTTAAGATACTTGATGAAGGCGTGGATGCACATATGCTATTTGAGCGCGCCATAAGGCAGGGCATGATGATAAGGGACTGCTCTACCTTTCCCGGACTCAAGGAGCGGTTCATACGATTTTGTATAATGAAGCCAGAGGACAACACAAGGCTTATTAATTGCCTTACACAATGATGCTAAATGCCTTTATATAAACATAACATATAACCCAAAAGCCTCCGGAAGGATTTAATCCAGCCGGAGGCTTTTTTATAAAGTGAAACATAGAATATGCTTTAAGCTCTATATTATTTTGCAGATAAGAACTCGTCAATACCCTTTGCTGCTGCTTTTCCTGCACCCATGGCAAGAATAACCGTTGCAGCACCTGTTACGGCATCTCCACCTGCAAATACACCCTCTTTTGAGGTTGCACCTGTATCCTCAGTTGCTACAATACACTTTCTATTATTTGTATCGAGACCTATTGTTGTAGAGGAAATAAGTGGATTTGGCGATGTACCAAGTGACATGATCACTGTATCGCACTCCATCTCATACTCAGAGCCGGCAATCTCAACAGGGCTTCTACGTCCTGATGCATCAGGCTCTCCAAGCTCCATCTTGATAAGCTTAACACCCTTAACCCAGCCATTCTCATCAACAAGAATCTCTGTAGGGTTCTCAAGGAGATCAAAGATAACTCCCTCTTCCTTGGCATGATGTACTTCCTCTTTACGTGCAGGAAGCTCTGCCTCACTACGTCTGTATACAATGTGTGTCTCAGCACCGAGACGAAGAGCTGTTCTGGCTGCGTCCATGGCTACGTTTCCACCACCGACAACTACAACCTTTTTACCTTTTGAGATAGGAGTCTCATAACCCTCTTTAAAAGCTTTCATGAGGTTATTTCTTGTAAGGAACTCATTAGCAGAAAATACACCGTTGGCCTGCTCTCCAGGGATTCCCATAAATCTTGGAAGTCCTGCTCCCGAACCAATAAATACAGCCTCGAAGCCTTCTTCCTCCATAAGTTCGTCAATCTTAACTGACTTTCCGATAACTACATTTGTCTCGATTTTAACACCAAGTGCCTTGACATTCTCTACTTCTGCCGCAACAACCTTGTCCTTTGGAAGACGAAACTCCGGTATTCCGTAGCTTAATACTCCGCCGGCAGCGTGAAGTGCCTCAAAAATAGTTACATCATAGCCAAGCTTTGCAAGGTCTCCGGCACATGTAAGTCCAGCAGGACCTGAACCGATAACAGCAACCTTTTTGCCATTTTTCTCTGCGGCTGTCTTTGGCTTGATGCCATTCTCTCTGGCTGTATCAGCAACAAATCTCTCGAGCTTTCCGATTGAGACAGGATCGCCCTTGAATCCTCTGATACACTTGCCCTCACACTGGCTCTCCTGTGGGCATACACGTCCACATACAGCAGGAAGTGCTGATGACTCTGAAATAATCTCATAAGCCTTTGTGAAATCACCATTTTTAACCTGCTCAACAAATGCAGGAATATTGATAGAAACAGGACAGCCCTTCATACACTGTGCATTTTTACAGTTTAAGCATCTGCTTGCCTCTGCCATTGCCTCTTCTTTATTGTAGCCGTAGCAAACCTCTTCAAAGTTTGTGGCACGAACCTTTGGATCCTGCTCTCTGACAGGTACTCTCTTTAATACATCGACTTCCATTATTTGTCACCTCCGCAGTTTCCGCAGCCACCGTGATGTGTTGCGCCCTCTTCATAGGCAAGCTTAGCTCTGCCTTCCTCTGTCTTATATTGCTGCTGTCTCTTCATAGCCTGATCAAAATCAACAAGATGTCCGTCAAACTCAGGTCCGTCAACACATGCGAACTTAACCTTTCCGTCCACGATCAGACGGCATGCACCACACATACCTGTTCCATCAACCATGATTGGGTTCATTGAAACAATTGTAGGAATCTCAAGCTTCTTTGTGAGCAGACATGTGAATTTCATCATAATCATAGGTCCGATAGCTACACAGCAGTCATATGTATTGCCGGCATCAACAAGTGCCTGAAGCTGCTGGCTGCCGTTGCCGTGGAAGCCGTATGAGCCATCATCTGTACAAACATAGAGATTCTTTGCAACAGCTTTCATCTCATCCTCAAAGAAAAGGATATCCTTATTTCTAAAGCCCATGATGACATCAGCATCCACACCATGCTCTTTAAGCCACTTAACCTGTGGATATACAGGAGCTGTACCAAGACCTCCTGCGATAAATACGATGTGCTTTTTCTTTGTCTCCTCGAGGTTATTCTCCTGACAAAGCTCTGATGGACAGCCGAGTGGTCCGACGAAATCCTCTAATGAATCCCCCTCATTAAGAGCCATCATTCTCTCTGTTCCTGCAAGAAACTAAAAAACATTTGGCTATTTCGTCGGAGTAATAGTCAACTTGCCGCTAAAACTGACAGTCAAATTTGCTATACTGTAAATAGAACTTTCCGGAATGGATAAAACAGCCTGATAATGGAAACCATTCCGGTCTACCTTTACAAATTTAGTATCAGATAAAATTGCCTGCACCAGGAAATCCACAGCTCCGATCTTCTTTGCCTCTTCCTCAAACACGCGGATAAACTCCTCGCC
>ENA-UEQR01001292-UEQR01001292.1-human-gut-metagenome-genome-assembly--contig:-NODE-1292-length-14054-cov-14.924662_pt1 | contig 14054 bp, 10 predicted proteins | sample MGYA00242944_ERZ507941 | MGnify/ENA primary metagenome ERZ507941 (study PRJEB26167, sample SAMN06115398) | human gut metagenome | host: Homo sapiens | place: China:Chongqing | collected 2016-06-23...
TGATCAGCGCTTGTCTGAAGAACGCCGCCCTTCAGATTGATGCTATCGGCTTTTCCGTCAAGTTCGATCTTGGCAACATCGAGGACGCCGCCCGCCATAATGTTGACCGTTGTGTCGCTGTTGACTACGCCCGCAATAACCTGCGTTAAATTATCTTTGTAGTGGGACTTAACTTCCGCAGAATCCTCGTTATCAATCACCGGAGTCTTATTGCCGCCGGAGATGTTAACGGTGTTATTGCCGAGGAGACCGGTAACGTTACCTTCGGAATCGCGAACTTCGGAAGCATCAAAAATACCGCCCTTTATGTTGAGCGTGGAATCTGCAAAGAATCCTTTATCAGCCTTGAAGTGTCCGCCCAACTGGTTATAGACGGAGTTCTTTGCATCGAGCTCGGCAATATTGAGATTGCCCTTGTTAAGGTTAATCGTTCCCTCGTTGGACACAACCTTCTGAAGGTTGCTGTCTCCATCGGAAGTGAACTGACCGCCGGTCGCGATTTGCGTCAGAGCGATATCCGAGGTGTTTCCACCGGCATTGACAAATTCTCCGCCGTTAAGAACCAGTTGATCGGCCTTGACTGAACCGGCTGCTTGGTTAAGGAAGCGGTCGTTCTCAGCTAAAACGAGGTGTCCGGCCTCAACGGTGCCTGTATTTTCGGTCTTGGTAGCGGCAAATTCAATGACTTTTACCGTACCGGCATTGTTCAGTTCTTTTAATTGAACCTTTTCGGCCTCAATCGAGGCATCCTGCCGGACATCTGCCAGAGTCACATCCTTAGAACCGACGGAACCGCCCTGAATCATGCCCTTCAGTAACATGAGGTTTGAAAGCTCAAGGTGCCCTTCATTGGCAATACCGACGTCGGAGGCGTCAGCCATTTCAATCTGAGTTGTCCCTGAGTCTTTGAACTGATCGGCTTGGGCAGAATTTTGTACCTGACCGCCGGTGATATTCAAACCGTTCAAAGCTAAGGAGCCGTTGTTGCCAACCGTGCCGCCTGTGACATTCAGCGCATTGGTATTTTCCATTGTGCCGTTGTTGTTGAGTTCACCGGAAGCAACCGTCACGCTCGCAGTTCCGTCAACTTTGAGAGTTCCGTCATTGGTAACGGTTCCGTTAAGTTCGGAGGCTCCTTTAAGACCTGCAATTGTCAGGACAGCATCCGCAGCATTCGTGACAAAAGATCCTGCTTCTGTCAGCATTGAATCCACTTTGGCAAGTGCGTTATTAATGAAGCTGCCCGCCGTTGCATCCTGAACGGGTGTTGCGGCTTGAACGGTAAGTTTTGCAATGTCCACTTCGCCGCTGTTGGTCATATCACCGGCAACAGTTAGCTCATCCGTAACGGACAGTTTGCCCTGATTTTCCAGCGATCCACGAATGCCGTAAGTTCCCGAAGCACCGGCAAGAGCGTTACCGGAAACAGTCAGTTTTCCGGCTGTCAGTTCAGCACCTTGCTTATTAACAGAACCGTATTCGCGTAGTGTCAGCTCATTAAAGGCTGCTTGACCGTTGTTTTCCACGTAGCCGCTGATGTCGGCAGTACCGATCTCAAAGGTTCCGTAGTTAACAAACGAATTATTGGTGTTGCGGGATGCAATATTTTGAGCTTTGAAAATACCGTGATTGCTCATCGCGCTGCCGTCAACAGCCGTATAGGTGCCGACAATCAGCAGAGTGGCTGTGTCATCGGCATTGCCGATAACCAATCCCTCTTTATCATTGCCGTAACCGGCAGAGCCGTTGTTCAGCACGTCAACAGTGAACTCGCCATTTTTGACAATCACCTGACCACCGGCACCTCCGAGAGCGGGATTCGCAGGGGATACTCCAATGTTTAACTCACCAAGATGGCCTTTTGTTTCAGAAGCAGAACCGTAAGAACCAAGTGTTAGTTTGGAAGGAGTGACGGAACCGTCAATGTTTTTGTTGCCGCCAACCCACACGGCACCGTCTGCTAATTCCACCGGAGCGAGATTGGGATTGGGCTGGGCCTGACCAACCAAAACGAAGTGGCTGCCATTATTAATATAGAGGCCGTCGGTGACGCCGGTAACATTCATAAAGCCCATGTTTTGGTTCAAAACATTCGGCGTGCCGGATGTCGGAATAATGACTGCGCTGCGGTCATTAACGCCGACAACTAAAGAAGTTGCGCCCGGATTGGCAGCGCTTTCGTTGGAAAGCGTTTCATTGGCAAATGTTGCATAAGCCTGTCCGCCGTTCGCTGTGGCCTTAATGGAATTAGCCAAATCAACATTGAATCTCTCGGCTGCTTTGCCGTTAAACGCAACTTCAAGCTCTCCGTGACGATCCGCAGGAACGTCTCCGATGGCTACAAGTTTGTTTACTGCATCCCCGGCCAGTGCTGCGCTGTAGGAGGCGTCGTCAAACGCGACTGTGCCCCACTTAAAAGCAATGCCTTCGGCTACTGAATCAATAACGTTTCCTATTCCGGTCACAATCTGAGGATTGCTCGAGACTTCCACTTTGTCGTCCGGGTTTGCCGCATCAAGATTCAGCGTGCGGTAATCAAGATCGGCAAAGACCTGATTGAGAGTGGTAGAAAGACGTCCGCCCTGCAAGTTAGAGGTCTTATGACCGGTCATTGCAATTTTTTCGGTTCTCAGCGTTGCGCCCCGGTTGATATTCACGACAGAAGAACTGTCCAGTGTGCCGACCGTAAACGTTGCTGCATCATTGGAACCCGAGCCGGAACCCAAATTGTAGGTGTTGCCCGAACCAAGAACTGCGTGTTCAATCGTACCGCCCGTAAGTTCCACCGTTGAATTGGAGAACCATCCTGAAGGACTGGAAAGGCTTCCTGCCGTCTGGACATACTTAATGTTGTCAGCTTCGAGGCTTCCGACATTAATTTGTCCGGCGTTTGTGAATGTGTCATTTCCCAGACCGGCGCGTTTGAAAACAATCAGCCCGTCACCGGTTATGGAGCCGGAGTTGTTCAAAGAACCGCCGAAAGTAAATGTTCCGGCATTCTTAATGGAACCGGTATTGGTAATGCCTAAGCCGCTGCCGTCAGCAAAAATATCCGACACACCGCCGTAGGCTTCTGCTCCCGCAGCATTGATAAATTCACCCGCAATCGAGCCTGTTCCGTAATACGCCAATCCGTTATTCGTCTTGGTGCCGCCTTCGGAAACTGTCAGATTCTTTAATTGTTCCGTGGCTTTAGCAACGGCTCTTGCTACGGCTCTGAGACGCAGCGGGGAAGCGGTGAATGTTTTCTGAGCTTTGTCTCCATTAATGAAATAACCGCCCTCATTGACGACAAGTGAGTCGGCTATCAAGGTTCCGTTATTGGAAACGGAACCCCCGGATAAAATCACCAGCTCGGAGTCATTACCGCTAAATTCGGCAATTGCACCGGGTGCATTGGCGAGAAGGCCGGAAACCTGAGTCTTTCCGGTTGCTTTCAGCGTATAAGTATTGCCGATGGTTCCGATGTCTCCCGAGCCTCTGGAACCGATATGCGTATTGAAGAGACGAATTTCACCCGGATTTTCAAGCGTACCGAATACTGTCGAATTATCTAACGCCTCCATGTAACCAAAATTACGGAGTGTTCCGTTGACATTAACGGTATTGGCAATTAACCGGGCGCCTTGGCTGTTCTGCAAGGTTCCGTCTATATCCGCAGTGCCGACTAATTTGGCGTTGGCATTATTAATAAATCTGCCGCCGAATTGGGTATTGCCGTTGACTGTTAATTTGCCGTTGTTGTGAACCTCTGCACTGTTCCAGCCGTTTAAAGCTCCGAGGATAGTTTCACCGTTATTTTCAAGAACGGCTTTATCAGTGAATGTCGCGTTATCGCTGCGGAATATAGAGTTTTTATCTACTGTCGTCGTACCTCCGGCGGAGGAGTGATTCTTGACAAGATAATCACCGGCAGCGATCTTCAATTCTCCGCCGTTGGACAGATTGACCTCTGCGGCCTGACCCTGATAAAGGGAAGAATCCTTAATGCCGAGACTGCCCAGAATCAGTTTTGCACCGTCTCCTACAGCAGAAATAACTTTTTCGGCAAGATTGAATCGGTTTCCTGATCCGTCGGATTTACCGCCGATCAACGTCAGTTCTTTTCCGTCCTGAATTGTAGTGCCGGTTGCTTCATTGATACCGGTAAAGCCGGTGTTGTTCCGCAGCCCGGAATTACCAACAACCACAGCTCCGTTTTCAGCCTCGAGCTTGCGGTCTACGAAAATGACATCGCGAAGGTGTTCAACATTGTCATAAAGTTCGTTGGTTTTTGCGACCGTGAGCTTATCATCATGTGAAACGCCCGCTATCGTGCCTTGGAACTCAAGGGTCGTTGCACTTCCAAACTTAGTTTTGAATGCCTTTGCCAAGTCGTCGGCTTGAGTCTGGGTAAGGTTCACGCCGGTAATGACGACTTTTCCGCCGGTAAACGAAGCGTGATCGGCAAGCGTTTGAGCGACTGATCCGGGCAAATATTTCTGGAAGAAATCTGTCAGGCTGGTGCTCACTTCTTGAGGAGTCGCCGAACTTAGGGCGACATAATGAAGATCCTGCTGGCCCGTGGTTCCGAGACTGTCGAAAACGTCCAAGGCGTTATTCGTCTGGATTGTCCCGGAAGAGGTCAGGCGTCCGTTTCCGAATTGGAAGCCGTTCTGGAAATTTACGCTGCCGGTATTGTTTAAATTCCCGGCAATTGTGAAGCGGTTCGTTTCCGTCCAGTTGCCGCGATTGTTCAAAGTACCGCTGCTCGAAAGGTTTCCTCGGCTGGTGAGTTTGCCGGTCATGGTCAGCGTCCCGGTATTGTTCAGGGAGCCGTACAAATTGGCATTACCGATTGTTAGGTTTCCGCTGTTGGTGGAGGAACCGTTGGACTGGTTGAAGTTGGTAACTGTCAGTGCTCCTTTATTTGTCAACGAGCCGTTAGACTTGTTCAGTGTTCCGATTCCATATGAACCGGCTGAAACTAAGACTGATCCTCCGACATGAGTAAGGACGGATAGGTTTCCGACCGAACCACCCGCCAAATTCAAACTTTGACCTACGGAAAACTTGCCTGAATCAGCACCTACGACAATTGTGTCATTATTGCCAAGAGTTCCTCCGCTGACCGTCAAGGTGCCGTTAATGTGGAAATCATTAGTCCCGCCCTGTTGAAAATATCCTCCGGCTTGAGTTACGTTGTTGAAAGTACCGTTTAAAGCATTAGGTGAGTCAAAAATGAATGTGCCTGTGTTTACGAGATTGTTGATTGAAAACGATCCGTACGTTCTTCCAGCTTGAGGACCGCCGTAGGAGACAAGGCGTCCGGAGTTGTAAACAGTCCCTCCGACATTGAGGCTTGCGTGAATTGTCGGGTCGTTACCGCTTCCTCCGTTACTGATAAGAGAAAGCTCGGAATCACTGGAAATGTTTAAGTCTTTAGAAATATTCAGAGCACTATAGATATTTCCGCCTTCGTCGCCATTGTGAGCGATGTGTACCCAAGAATTGTTGTTGATATTGAAGTTTCCGTTGACAGTCAACGTGTTACTAAGGGAGCTGAAGTATCCTGCTCCAATGGAAACACAAAGGAAAGAACCTCTGAAATTTCCGTCCCGGCCCAAGTTCCAAGTCAAATTTCCATTGATGGTATGACTATCGGCGAGTGCCGGGCCTCGGCCTTGAAAATGGAATCGGGAGTCTTTTCCCACTACATCTCCGTTGATCGTCACGAGGGCGTAAGCGGGAATCTGAGCTGCCATTAAAAGCGAAGCTGCAAGAACAGCCTTCGTTTTACCTTGACAAACAGAAGACATCGCCTCGGATACGGCAACAAAACATCCCCGTTTCCGATTCCAAACTTTTTTAAAGATTTTGTTCATAGATCCTCCTCGGGATTTATTCTTTATTCGGCTTTGGCCGTTTCTTTCGGAGTCGGTGTCAGAACCAGAGAAAGCACTTCAAAAGCAGCTATTTCTTCAATGCGGACATGAACTTCGCGCTGTCCTTTGAATTCAATGAAATCTTTCTTCGACTCAAGAGCTTTATCTTTGGGTTCTTCAGCCGGTTCTTCGGATTCACGCTTATCAAGGGCTTTTTTCAGGTCTTCAATTTGCTGGCAGTTGGTTCCCGGATCATCGACTTTGAAATCAATGACGAGATTGGTTCCGCTCTTCAGGTAAAGAGCAAGACGCTGAATAAAGATTTTTTCTGACATTGTTTTTCCTCCTTAAGGAAATGAAGTTGATTTGGGAAAGGGTTTTCGGAAACCGAAAGCCTTTTCCTAAGGAAACTGAGGAGGAAAAAGGGCGCAAAAAGCCGAACCGTCCTTAAAGAAGGAAAGTCCGCAACTTGAGATTTGTCTGTTGTTCATAACTTCGTTTTCAAAAAATCTGGCAGGACTTTTGTGCAATCTGTTACGAACAATCAAGGGAAAGTTGAGCTTTCACCGCACTTTCCTTGCGGGGCAGGACTTAAAATTGGGGTGTCCGGGACGGTTAACGTGTCCTGCCAAGAACATTAACCAACTTCTTTTTAGAAGCAGATTGCTGTCCCGGACATAAACTTTGCGACTACATATCTATGCGGTCTCTAATTGAGAGAGCAGCCAGGCCTGAAGGATTCCCAAATCTTCAGACTGTTTCTTATACGTCCGACCTTTTTTCTTTACCCGGGCCTCGTATGTAAAAATTGCTTTGAGCCCTTTGAGTCCTTGGACTTTCCGTTCGGATACCACAGAAATTTCCGCGTTTTTGATTTCTTGATTGTTGATTCTCATTGTCTGTTCTCCTTGTCTGGATGCTCTGAAAGTTACGACTTCAGGCAGATCCTAGGTTGACCTAACAATATCGGCTCCTTTTTTGGCCTCTTCTTTTTCTGAAAGCTGCTCTTTCAGTTGTCTTATCGCATATTTGAGGCCTCCTAAATACCCATTCAGGTCATCGATAATCTCCAAATTTTTCGGGTCTTCTAGCTGAAACGGTTTGGCTTCTTGTCCGAGGCCTGATAAACCACGATTAATTCGTTTGATTTTTGAACCGCATTCTCTAAGCCCGTTAGCCAGTCTCACGCTGTTGGACTCAGCTGCCGGGGCGCCTGTTTGCAAGAATCGGAAGTTCTTTATATCTCTATAGAAGCTCCCGCTGTTCCCGATACACTGTTGGAACCAGTTGAGAAAACCAGTCAAGCGTCTGCATTCTGTTTCCAGCTCATCGATGACAGAGGACAAAATATCCAACGAACTGTATAGATTTTCACTTCTAACAAAAGAACCGATTCGGACAAGGTTGGAACCTATTTGTCCTAGCTGATCGAAATTTGAAGAATATGAGTATGGATCATTGGTTATACGATAATACTCAGAGCGGTTAACGATTGGTATTTCCTTATGTGAGATCAGCCCGAGATATTTACCGATAATCTGAAGAGCGGTTAAGAATAGCTCCCTCTCTTCCCATTCCATCACAATGCGCGGAAGCCAAAAGTCGTACTCCTCTGTTTCTTCAATGATCTCAAGAACGCCTATTAAAAAGTCTTTTGGTCCGCAGGTGCAAAGAATATAGCAGCTGTAATACTCCTTTTCTTCCGGAGGATTTTTCTCCAGTTCTTCAATTGTTTTTTTGCACAACTCAACCAAAAAATACATCTGGCCCCAAGAAGGAGCTTGATGATCTGCAATAGTGCTGCGCAGCTCTTTAAAACCGGGATTCAAATAACGGTTGCTGAGATTGCAGCTCATCGTTCTAACGCGATCTTCCATTTTGCCCATCTCTTCTTATTGTTATTTCTCTAACTCTTTGATATACATGGTGTTTTTGATGCCACGTGCCGATCCAAAAAAATATCTGAAGCTGTGATTTCAATCATGCTCATTCCTTCTAATCAGACGCTCTACCAATGCACACGAGTCCAATTTTTCCCGTTGATGAAAACGTCAATCGCTCGCCTGGACTGGTACTTCTGCCAAACAACTTCTTCATAGACCTTTACAGGTCGATAACAAGTTGTGGTGTAGGAGCTGTCCCCGGAATCTTCTTGGCATGTATAGGGCTCGTAAGCGATGCCTTGATAGCCCCGTACGCATGCTTTTGTTCCGCCCCAATAACCGGGCGAATCCTCTGTCGCTTTGAACCAGTGCTCACCGCCCCAGTTATAGGAAGAGTGACCGTGCGTTAAGAATTTCCTATTTCCCCGAGTCGTCTTGAACTTCTTAGCATCGTTTAAGTTCCCCTCGGTTAAGAACCCTTGAGGAGCATCCTCCATGCCTTGCAATGAGCATGGATCAAATCCGTCACTAAGCTGCTTCGCATAGTTGCCGTCTCCGGCCATCGGGCAGGACGGAAACTTGCACGGATGACGCCAAGAAAGACAGTCAAAAAGCTTGTCAATCGGAGGACGGCATTCAGAAACAGCGCGAGGGCCGTTAGGATTGGCTAGACAAAGGAGAACTTCACATCCCCAGCGATCATTGCCGGACATAATTTCCAGCTTCGGCATCCCGGGGATTTTGGAGTAATCGGTATCCTCAGCCAACGCATGAAAACCGATTGCAAAAAGACCGCTGCTGACAATGGCAGCAGTCAAAAGTGTTTTAAGTTTTGGGATTTGATGGATTGTTTTCATTATTGAGTCCTCAAAACACGATAGACGGAGGTCTCCGGGGGGAGGAATAGAATTTAGTTGACAGACTCAAATTACTAATCAACCCCCGGATGAAAAGAATGAAACGGATCTCTTTGTGCCGACTTATTCCTCTAAGTCTCTGGCTTATTTTCTGAATTCCAATGTAATCAAGCCGGCAATTATTCCGAGTGCTGCGGCTAAATAGACGAGCCCCTCTTCTTGTCGATCCTTGATCATGAAGAAATCTGGCAGAGTTGTTGTGTAGTTTTCTGAAAAGGTTAAGGAAGAGGGAAGAGAATTTTGCTATGCACAAATACTGAGACCAAGCAATAAACCTCGAAGTAAATGCTTGCAGCAGCATAGTTTTCAGACACGCACGCGGCGCTAAAAGGGCTTTAGTTTTTCCTAAAGCCCCGAGGAAAAGGGGGCTCCGAGGAGAGGAATAGAATTTAGTTTGCAAAAATAAATTACTAATCAGCCCTCGGAGGAAAGCATGAAACTGAGACTCTTTGATACAGGGAGAGATAATGAAATCCTCGTGAATGTGAGACCTTCCGTTCGTTCTCTCTTTTGATTCATTCGAAATCAATGTCAAAGAGACAAGAGATCTTTCATTACCCATTGATCTCTCCCATGAACAGAGTGATGAAATAGTAGATTGAAGAAGCCATTAGCAACAAAAAAATTACGAGCCCAAGCGCTACTAAGGTTCCAATGATGCTATCCAGCAAGCTGCCTCTGAACCAAAACATGAAAACTGGAAAGATAAATGCAAAGGCAGCAAGGAATGCGCCCAACAAATAAAGGAAAGCCATCATTTTGTCCCTCCGTTACTTTGATTTGGAGGCAGACACTCGCTTGAAGAAACAAGTGCCTTACATAATTCCGGCCTCTCCTTATATGTCTTAGCAAGTGCAGCCACATTGCTTTTGAAGGCGTCCGTAAAGGCAATCCCGCAACCGATAGTTATGAATAAACATCCTAAAACAATGTAGGTAGCTCCCCAAAAACTATCTAAATCGGAACTACCTCGTAAATAATCCCTTATGTATGCCAAACCTCCCCATAAACAGAGAATCCCGATGAGTGCGCAAAAGCCGGTTTGAAATGATGTCCAAAATAAAGAGGGTTCTGTCATAGTGCCGCTCCCTTCAGTCCGGCCAGACTGATAATTAAGAAAGCCGGTCGGGCAAAAGTTGTTCCGGAACAACTTTTCCTGAAAATCAGATCGGACATCAGCTTCAGCATTCCGGCTCTGCCGGCAAAGCTGAAGAGAGGAAAATTCCGCCAGCATGGGTTACTGACGGATTTTTCAAAAGATAGAGCCTCCCTCTTTGCGAGAGGCTAAAAGTTGATCCGTATCAACTTTGCGGCTTCGAGTTGCCCACAATTTTCCGGTTCGCTACGGCCAGTTTCGGAGACAAGCGCTCACCGAGGAAAATGAGGACAACTCTCAGCAGTCAGAGTAGTTACCCACAATTTTGGCAAGCTGGATTGTGGATAACTACTGAGGATATACGACTAACTACTGCTAAGGCAGGATCGCATCTTGATATCAAATGTATACATTTGATACCATAGATGCATCAACACCTCGCCGAGGGCTCGGTCGAAAATTTCATTTTCGGTTGTCCTGCCACACCGCCAAGGCGGTCGAACGCGGAAGCGTTCGGTGGATACGTTACACACGATCTGAGTTAATTCCAAAAAGGTTTGTCATGCCAAAAAGAGGTTCAGAAAAGAAAACCAGTGTTCTTACGGCTCGCGTTCAAACGGAAACAAAAGATGCTGCCAAGGAGTATGCGAAAAAATCCGGAGAAAGTCTTTCGGCATTTATTAATGCAACTATCGAAGAAAAGCTGAAAGGCCAGAAAAACTCTTCGGACAAAAGTGTTATTAAGACTGTTTTTTCTGAAGCCAAAGCAGAAGAATTCCCAGAAGAGAAAAAGATTCCTCTTTTCTTAAGGTTAACAAAAAGTGAGCTGGCCGCATTAGATTGCAGAGCCAAAGAGTTCGGCGTTTCTAAACAAGCTTACCTTACGTTGCTTCTTAGAAAGGATCTTCTAGGTACGATAATGTTGTTGGAAAAAGAAAGGGAGGCCGTTATCGATTCGACAGTTGCGATGAATAAAATCGGAGTCAACTTAAATCAAATTGCTCATGCCTTGAATATATTGGTGGACGATCGCGAGAAAAGGTCAATCCCATTCAAAGAACTTAAGCTCCAAATTGCCAAATTAAGTTCATTTATTGAAAATCATTTGTACAAAACGGAGAAGATTTTGAAGAGCGCAAAGACGAGAACTGATATAAAAATGTGATGGTCGGGGTGAGAGGATTTGAACCTCCGACACCTGCGTCCCGAACGCAGTACTCTACCAGGCTGAGCTACACCCCGATTTCACCAAAGACGTGTAGTCTATCACGTCTACAGAATAGAGTTAGTTGCTCACGAGTCTTTTATTTGAGATGTTTTTTCTCGAACCGCAGATATACAATACTTTCCCCAGGCATCCATTATTTTTCTTCTTTCGGTTAAAAGCCTCGCCCTGTCATAAGCACCGTTATAGACGTCTCTTTTTGAATGCAATAAACAAAGCTCTACAGCTTCTTGATCAAAGCTTTTATTGTTCCCAATAGTGTCGTCTTTTGCCCAAGTTCTGAAGGTTGCGCGTGCACAACCGTGAGGAGTAACGATGCAATCTTTTCCGGTTCTTTTGGTTTTTTCCTTATCAATCCAACCGATTCCATCTATATTTTTTTGTTTTTTATGCAATCGCCTAAGAACCATCGACATAGTCATATCAGACAATGTTTGCATTTGATTACTTAAGAAGACTTTTGTTTGTCCGGTGTATCTAGGCAAGTCTTTAAGTAGTTGGACAGCTTCGTCAGAAAGAAGGATGGTTCTGTCTCTCTTCGCCTGTTTCATTTTGTCGTGTTCAAGCGGAATATTCCATATCTTGTTTTCGAGATCGAACTCATCCCAAGTTGCGAGCCGTACCGCTTTGGATCGAGAAGCGGTAAGGATCGCGAACTGACAAGCACGAGGAGAGGTTCCCTGAAGTTTATCTAGCGCGGCATAAAGCGCTGGAAGCTCCTCAACGCTGATGGCAGCATGATTTTCTTTTTCGCGTCGATTTCGTTTTTGAGGTTCCAGCAGAACACCCAGCGCAGATCTCAAATCAGCGGGATTTTCGCGGTCTTCCCTAATCCGAAGAGCAATTGACCAGTTGAAAATCTGCCGTAAGTAGGTTAGTGCTTTTTGAGCAGTGTTTGTTTTAGTTTCCCATAAAGGACCGATAATATCCCTGATCATTTCAGGTGTTATTGCATTGATGGATTTAGACCCGAGTTTTGGGAAAATATGGCGATTTAAAACCCAAAACGTTCGGATTTCACCTTCCGGGTTGTTTCGGAAAAATCCGTTTCTTGCGCGATCCTTAAGCCAATCATTAGCTACTTTTTCGAAGTTTGGGATTTGTTGCTGTTTTTTCTCTTCTTTGATTTTTTGTCGAGCTTGTTTCTTTTCTTCAAGAGGATCTTTTCCCGCAAGAATCTTGGCTTTCAGCTCTAATGCAATACCCCGTGCTTGGGATAAGCTCAGAACAGAGCGCGGACCGATGAAAACGTCATGCTTTTTTCCGTAGGCATCCGAATATCTTAAAACGTAACTGGCTGAGTTCTTTTGGACCTTGAGGGCAAAGCCCGGCACTCCGCCCAAAAAGTAAAACCCAACCTCGGTAAGTCGTTTAACGGCAAGTGCAGATAACTCTTTCGCTCTTTGTGGCATAGATGACTATTGAGAGTGCTGTTTTTTATAATTTTAACAGACATAAAAATAGTCATCCTAAAACCATGTCATTGTTTGGCACTGGTTGTCACGGTTTGTCACAGGGAGATTTACTAAAAGGTGTTCGAAAAAGCGACATTTACGGAGTTTTCTGTATGACTTGTCATTGCTTGACACTCCGATGTGGTCGGAGTGAGAGGATTCGAACCTCCGACCCCTGCGTCCCGAACGCAGTGCTCTACCAGGCTGAGCTACACTCCGATTCTTGCGTCTCAAGCGATCTATCGATCTCTCTCAACTGTCAAGGAAAGCAATTCTATCAGAGAATTTTTAAATGCGCTAGTCGGTAAGCAATTTAATGCATCAATTCCCCGGAAAACCTCTTTTTTAGCGGCTTCAATGCACGCATCAGTGGCTCCGGAGGCAAGAATGACGCGGGTTACGCTTTCTAAGTCGGGATCGTTGCTGCTGACTGCAGTGCGAATAATCTTTGCGTCTTCTTCAGGACAATGTCTCAATGTATAGATAAGAGGCATCGTCATTTTTCCTTCGCGAAGGTCGGTGCCTAAATTCTTACCGATATTGTCCTTAGAGCCTGTGTAGTCGAGCACATCATCAATAATTTGGAAGGCGCGGCCAAGACAAAGAGCGTATTCAGCCATTTTATCTTCTACTTCTTTAGAGGCACCGGCAACGACGGAAGCCATGCGGGCCGCAGCTTCAAAAAGGACACCGGTCTTTCTTTCAATGACGTCAAAATAACGAGCTTCGTCCAAGGTTGTGTCATGGATGTTGAGCAGCTGGATGACTTCGCCTTCGGAAACTCGGTTTACGGCGCCGGCAACAATTTCGCAAATGCGCAGATTCTGAGTGCGGACCATTAATTGGAAGGCACGAGAATACATAAAGTCGCCGGTTAAGATCGCTGCTGCATTTCCCCATTTAAACCCGGCAGTCGGCTTGCCGCGTCTTAAGTCGCTCTCGTCAACGACGTCGTCATGCAGAAGGCTGGCCGTATGCACATACTCAATCATCGTAGCTAAGAAGATGTGCTCTTTTCCCTGGTAACCCAGAGCGCGGGCAATGAGCATTAAGACGATCGGACGCATCCGTTTGCCGCCGGCTGTAACGATGTAGTCGCTTATCTTTTTAATCAGCGGAATGTCACTCTGAAGATCATCAATAACTTCCCGATCAACGGCGAGTAAATCTTCCGAAATCGGGGCGATGATTCTCTGAACGGCGGCTGCTACTTGACTCATTGAAAAATTCCTATGGGTGCTAAATAAAACAAAGTCAAATATTAACTATTTTTCTGTGATTGCTGATACTAAAAGACACAAAAACGAGATTTTTCTGAGAATTCAAAGCAAAACTACGTTTGGCCTTGAGAAAAACAAAAAAACCACTACTGTCCAAAATAAATTTGAACGATTGACATAGCCCCAATGCAAACATGCTGGCGATCCGATAAAGTTGATTTTTGCGAAATAAACAAACGGAACGCCAGCATGCAGAGATCAACGATATCCATGTTTGCACAACTTGTCCAGCTTATGGGCGGGAAAATTGAGTTTCAAAACTTGGTCAACAAGTACCAATCCGACAAAGGAGCAAAGGGCCTCACGACGTGGAGTCAATTTATTGCCATGCTCTT
>ENA-UEQR01001303-UEQR01001303.1-human-gut-metagenome-genome-assembly--contig:-NODE-1303-length-13972-cov-7.393019_pt1 | contig 13972 bp, 10 predicted proteins | sample MGYA00242944_ERZ507941 | MGnify/ENA primary metagenome ERZ507941 (study PRJEB26167, sample SAMN06115398) | human gut metagenome | host: Homo sapiens | place: China:Chongqing | collected 2016-06-23...
AGCGCCGTCTGTTTGATTGCTTTATCGAGCAGGCGTATTCTATTTGAGAATGATGCAACGTCTTTTCTATTCGATATCGGTGGAAATCGCATGGTCGGTATGGTATACTAAAATTAACCCCTATATGCGCTTTTCACAGAAAGGAGCTTCTAAATGCCTGAAAAGCGCAAGGATAGCAAGGGCCGTGTTTTGAAGGATGGCGAAAGCCAGAGAGCAAATGGCACCTACGACTATCGTTATACCGATATCCACAAGAAACGGCGCTGTATTTACGCTAAATCCCTGACAGAGCTGCGGAAAAAAGAGGAAGAACTGTTGCGCGATCTGGCAGACGGCATCGACTACGCCGCTGGAGAGATGACAGTGGCTGATCTGGTTGACCGCTATATGAACCTGAAACGTGGGTTGAAACCCAATTCACTTCGGTCGTACAACACAGCGGTCAAGCGGATTCATGCTGACCCTTTCGGGCAAAAAGCCATCAAAACGGTAAAATTGTCCGATGCGAAAGGCTGGTTCGTGTTTCTGCATGACAGCGGTTTCAAGCAAAACACCATAGGAATCCTGCAAAGCGTTGTCAGACCGGCGTTTGAGATGGCGGTGGAGGATGACATCATCCGCAAGAATCCATTTAAGTTCAAGCTGTCGGACGTTGTGCCGAAGGACGCTTATGTGCGCAATGCCCTGACCAGAGAACAGCAGGAGAAATATCTGCAATTCGTTCAGGACTACGGCGGCAACTATTATGATGATATCGTCATTCTTATGGGAACCGGCTTGCGGGTGAGCGAGTTGTATGGCCTGACACGAGCAGATATCGACTTTGAGCGGCATTGTATCCATGTGCGGCGGCAGCTTTGCCGGACGGCTGAAAAGCCCTACTTTGTCACACCGCCGAAAACCAAAAGCGGTATCCGCAATGTTCCCATGACAGATACCGTTTGTGCAGCATTGCGGCGTGTAGTAAAAGCCAGAGCGTCCACGAAAGTGGAAGCGCTGGTGGATGGTTGCAGCGGATTCCTCTTTCTGGACAAGTCCGGAATGCCGAAGGTGGCAATGCACTTGGAAAACTATATGCGTGGCGTGCAGGGAAAGTTTGAGAAGGCGTACGGCAAACCTGTTCCGCGCATTTACACCTCATGTGCTGCGACACACCTTCTGCACCAATGTCCAGCAGGCCGGGCTGGATGTAAAAAGCCTGCAATACCTGATGGGACACTCCAATGCCAGTGTGACGCTGGATGTCTACACGCACAGCAGTTTTGAATCGGTTGAGAAGGCCTTTGAACAGATTGTCGGCAACCTGTGATTTTCGATGTATGAAACAGAATTGCTTACGCCGAAACTTACGCCAAAACTTACGCCAATCACCCGGTAAGTGGCGTAGATTTGCGTAGAAAAGCGTGGATCGTGCAAAAACGGAGAATCTGGAAAAATCGGCTTGTGGCCTTGATAATTCTACAAAAGTCTACGTTTCCCGATATTCGTGATTCGGCTCCAAAAGTGTGGTTTGGAAGGGCGGCATGTACTAAGCCGTACCAGTCTTTCTTAAAAAGAAACGCCAAAGAGGCGGAACTTTTCTTCGGAGAGGTTCCGCCTCTTTTTATGTATACCCCACGCCCTTACTGCCCACCCTAACCACAGGGAAAGGGGGCGCGGGGATGTCCGGCAAACGGGTGCTGGCGGTGTATGCCGCCTTGCTGCTGGGATTTGCGGTGGTGCTGTGCCGGTTGTATCTGCTGGCGCTGCACCCCGCCTATGCTGCGCGGGCTGCGGCGCAGAGCACGGTCACCCTGCAGTTGCCCGCCCGACGGGGCAACTTTTACGATGCGCAGGGGCGGCTGCTCACCGGCCTTGAGGAGCGCTGGCAGGTGGTATGCTTTCCCGGGCAGGGAAACTACGACCGCCTGTATGCCTGCACCGATGCCGCCGGGCAGGCGCTTTTGTACCGCAGCCGCAGCCGTGCTGCGCCGTTTTTACTGGAGGTAAGCTGCGACCCCGCCCGCCTTGGGCTGACCGGTTATCCTACCGCCCGGCGGTATGCGGCGGTGCCGCTGTGTCAGCATTTGCTGGGCTATCTGGATAGCACGGGTCATGGCGCTGCCGGGCTGGAAAAGGCGCTGGACGCCGTGCTTTCCGGCACAGGGGAGAACAGCAGCCTTGTCTGCGCCGTGACGGCGCAGGGTACGCTGCGAACCGGAGAAGCACCTAGGCTTTTGCAAGCCGACAGCGGGGCGCTTGGCGTGCAGCTGGCCATCTCCCGCCCGGTGCAGCGGGCAGTGGAAGCAGTGGCGGCAAGTACCATAACGAACGGCTGCATTCTGGTGCTGGATACCGCCACAGCGGCGGTGCGCGCCAGCGTCAGTGTGCCGTGCTACGACCCGGAGCGCCTTGCCGACAGCCTGCAGGCGGAGAACAGTCCTTTCCTGAACCGGGCACTGCAAAGCTACGCGGTGGGCTCAGTGTTCAAGCCGGTGCTGGCTGCGGCTGCGCTGAAAGCGGGCTTGCAGCCGGTTTTCGAGTGCACTGGCGCGGTGGTAGTGGATGGGCAAATCTTCCGCTGCGCGGGCGGGGTGCCGCATGGACAGGTGGACCTTGCCGCCGCGCTGGAAAAAAGCTGCAACGGCTATTTTATCCGTCTGGGACAGCAGCTGGGTGCGGAAAGCTTGCTGGACGCCGCTAAAGCCTTTGGCTTTGGGCAGAGCCTGCCGCTGGCAGAGGGGCTTGCCGCCGAGGCCGGGCAGCTGCCCGCCCCGCAGGAGCTGGCGCAAAGCGGGCAGCTTGCCAATTTCAGCTTTGGGCAGGGCAGCCTGCTGGCAGCGCCTATGCAGGTGGCGGCACTGTTCAACACCATTGCAGCGGACGGCGTATACCGCAGCCCTTATGTGCTGCAAGCCACGCTGGACGAGACCACCGGACAACCGGTGGAGACCCTCAGCCACCCCCGGGGGCGGCGGGTGATCTCAGCACAGAACGCAGCGCTTTTGCGCGCTATGCTGGTACAGGTGGTGCAGCAGGGCACCGCACAGGATGCCGCCGGGCTTTCCGGTGGGGCGGGCGGCAAGACCGGTACCGCCCAGACCGGGCAGTTCACCCCGGAGGGCACCGAGCGCTGCAACCTGTGGTTTGCGGGGTTCTGGCCGGCAGAAAAGCCCCGCTATACCATTGTGGTATTGCAGGACGGTGCGGTGCACACGGCGTACTCCGGTGCAACCATCTTTGCGCAGGTCTGCAACGCGCTGGAAGCAGCGGGTTAAATGCGCGGATTCTACTTGCAATTTTGGCTTTGTTATGCTACTATATAGTTGTATTTTTGCGTAGTTTTCCGTATTTACAAATAAAAGGAGCGTTACGATTCATGTCTGTTATCGAAATTGTTGGCGGTGCCATTCTGCTGGTGGCTTCGCTGGTCATCGTTTTCCTCACCCTCATGCAGCACACCCACGGTCAGGGCCTGTCCGGTGCCATCAACGGCAGTGTGGGCGGTGCCAACAATGCACGTCTGACCCCGGCAGATCAGATGCTGGCTAAGGTCACCCGCATTGCAGGCGTGGTGTTCTTTGTGGTTGCTATTCTGGCCTGCCTGTTTGCAGGCCGTCTGGCAGGCTGAGAAGGCGTTGCAGCCCCGTGAACGGACGGGGCTGTTTTTCTGTGCAGAAAAAGTGTGGGCAGCCGGTTCTGCGGGCTGCCGCAAAGAGGGGACAGGGAAAGGTGCCCGTCCCAAGGCAGGGCTGTGCTCCGCAGGAGATGCACGGCCACGGAAGTGAAGGAGAAAATATTTTATGGCAATGCGCGATAAAATTGAGCACGCGATCCAGAATCAGCCGTGCACTGTAAAAGATCTGAAGAATAAGTTCGGCGGGGATCGCGGCGCAGACCGCAAGGTGATGGAGGCTGTGGACCAGCTGGTGCACGAGGCTGTCATCTGCCAGCGTCAGGGCGTGTTCTTCACCGTGCGCAGCGGCCGTGCCGATAAGGCGTTGCTGTGCAAGGTGGTAAAGCTGGGCAAGAACTTTGCCTTTGTCATGCTGGAGGACGGCACCAGCGATATCTTTATCCCCGGCCGGTTCACCCGCGGCGCAATGCCCGGCGACAAGGTGCTGGTGGAAAAGTTTGCACATCCCCGGGTAGAGGGCAGCGATGAGGGCGAGATCCTTGCTGTTCTGGAAGAGAAGAATTCTCTGGTGGGCACCATGCACCGCATGGAGGGCCGCCTGAAGTTTGTGCCGGACGATTGCCCCGCCATCTCCATGCAGGTCATGCGGGACTGCGAAGGCAGCGCCAAGGACGGCGACAAGGTGGCAGTGGAGATCCTGCTGCGCGGCAGCCGTCAGGAGGATCACCGCGTAGGTGTGGCCATGCGCTTTGGCAGCTGCGATGAGGCCAAGCGCTGCGCAAAGGCACTGCTCTACGCGCAGGATATCCGCAACCGCTTCCCGGACAAGGTGCGGGACGAGGCCAAAAAGCTGGACAACGCCGAGGTGTCTGCTGCGGACTGCGAGGGCCGCATGGATCTGCGCGCCCTGCCCATCTTTACCATCGACAGCGCCGAGACCAAGGATATCGACGATGCCATCAGCCTGACCAAGACTCCGGACGGAGGCTTTGAGCTGGGCGTGCACATTGCGGATGTTTCCAACTACGTCAAGCCCGGCTCCGAGCTGGACAACGAGGCCTTTAACCGCGCTACCAGCGTCTACTACGCCGATCAGGTGGTGCCCATGCTGCCCAAGCAGCTGTCCAACGGCATCTGCAGCCTGAACGAGGGCGTGCTGCGACTGGCCTTCTCCTGTTTGATGCGGCTGGATAAGGACGGCAACCTGACCGATTATCGCTTTGTCAAGTCCGTCATCCGCAGCCGGGTCAAGGGCGTGTACTCCGAAATCAACGCCCTGCTGGCCGGCAGCACCGATGACGAGCTGACCGGCAAGTACCATGAAGTACTGGCGCAGCTGCCCGCTATGAAGGAGCTGTACGGTCACCGTGCCCGTCTGCGCAAGGAGCGCGGCTGCATGGATATCGAGAGCGGCGAGGTGAAGCTGATCCTGGACGAAGATGGTCACTGCATCGACGTGAAAAAGCGCACCTCCGGCGAGAGCGAGGCCATGATCGAAGAGTTCATGCTGCTGGCCAACCAGTGCGCCGCCCACTTTGCCCGCGTAAAGCAGATCCCCTTTGTGTACCGTGTGCACGAGGAGCCCAACGCCGAAAAGCTGGAGCGCTTGCACGGGTTGCTGCAGGCCTGCGGCGTCAACGACCACTTTGCCAAGGATGTGCCCACCCCCAAGGAGCTGAGCGCTATTCTGGAGGGTGTGCGCGGAACTGCCTACGAGCAGATCATCAATGTTGGTATGCTGCGCTGCATGTCCAAGGCTGTGTACGAGGAAAAGCCCAAGGGACACTACGGTCTGGTGTTGCAGGACTATGCCCACTTCACCAGCCCCATCCGCCGTTACCCGGACTTGGCTATCCACCGCATCATGACGGCTCAGCTCAAGGGTACCGATAAGGACACCATGATCCTGCGTTACAGCGAGTTTGCCGAGGACGTCAGCAAGCAGGCCAGCGAGCGCGAAGTCATCGCCATGCAGATCGAGCGCAAGGCCGAGGACTGCTATAAGGCCGAGTATGCACGCCGCCATCTGGGCGAGTGCTACGAGGGCCGCATCTCCGGCGTGACCCAGCGCGGCCTGTTCATCGAGTTGGAAAACGGCGTGGAAGGCTTTGTACCTGCTTCCAGCCTGACCGCCACCGGCACCATGCTCACCGAGGGCGTGCGCCTTTCTGATCCCGTTTCCGGCAAGAACTGGAATCTGGGCGATACCATGATGATCACCATCGTGCGTTCCGACGTCAATCTGGGCAAGATTGACTTTGAGGTGGCCCAGCCCACCGCAAAATAAAACAAACGCCTGCAAAAGCGGAATGACAGCGGTCATTCCGCTTTTTTTGTCACAATTTGTACGCATTTCCAACAAAACGGGACAGTTGTCTAAATTTTATACAGGGGGCAGAGTTTGTTTGTTGTTCTGCGGGCCAAGGCAGGGTATACTGTTGCCATAGAGAGCAGCATTGAACTGCTGTAAGGAAGAAAAAAGCGAAGCAAGGAGGCTTTTCCATGTACTATTCCAGTGGCAACTACGAAGCATTTGCACGTCCCAAAAAGCCGGAGGGCGTTGATCATAAATCCGCATATATCGTCGGTTCCGGCCTGGCAGCCCTGACCGCAGCCTGCTATCTGGTGCGTGACGGCCAGATGAAGGGCGAGCATGTCCATGTGTTCGAGAAGGAGGCCCTGCCCGGCGGTGCCTGCGACGGCTACAAGTACGACGTCGGCTATGTGATGCGGGGCGGCCGTGAGATGGACAACCACTTCGAGGTCATGTGGGATTTGCTCCGCTCCATCCCGTCTATTGAGACCGAAGGCGCAAGCGTGCTGGACGAGTATTACTGGCTGAACAAGGAAGACCCGAACTTCTCCCTGTGCCGCGCGACCGAAAAGCAGGGGCAGGATGCCCACACGGACGGCAAGTTCGCCATCTCCGACAAGGGCGCGATGGAAATCATGCACCTTTTCTTCACGCCGGATGAGCAGCTGTACGACAAGCGTATCACCGACGTGTTCGACGACGAGGTGTTCTCCTCCAACTTCTGGATGTACTGGCGCACGATGTTCGCCTTCGAGAACTGGCACAGCGCGCTGGAAATGAAGCTCTACATCAAGCGCTTCATCCACCACATCGGCGGTCTGCCGGACTTCAAGGCATTGCGCTTCACCCGCTATAACCAGTATGAATCCATCATCCTGCCGATGGAGAAGTACCTGAAGGAGCATGGCGTGCAGTTCCACTACGCCACGAAGGTGACCGACGTCCGCTTTGCCGTCACCGCCACGCGCAAACAGGCCTCCTCCATCACCGTGGAGCATGATGGGCAGACCGACGTGATCGACCTGACCGAAAACGACCTGCTGTTCATCACCAACGGCGGCTGCGTCGAAAGCAGCACCTACGGCAGCCAGAACACTCCCGCGCCCTTTGACCCGGAGCTGAAGCCCGGCAACGGCTGGGATCTGTGGAAGAAGATTGCCGCGCAGGACGCTTCGTTCGGCCGTCCGGAAAAGTTCTGCTACGATCCGGAGCAGAGCAACTGGATGAGCGCGACTGTCACCACGCTGGACGACAAGATTCCGCAGTATATCCAGAAGATCTGCAAGCGCGACCCCTTCTCCGGCCATACCGTCACCGGCGGCATCGTGACCGTGAAGGACTCCAGCTGGCTGATGTCCTGGACGCTGAACCGTCAGCAGCAGTTCCGCGATCAGCCGAAGGATCAGCTGTGCGTGTGGGTGTACGGTCTGTTCTCTGACAAGCCCGGCGACTATGTAAAGAAGCCCATGCGTGACTGCACCGGCAAGGAAATCTGCATGGAGTGGCTGTACCACATGGGCGTGCCCGAAAGCGAAATCGAGGAACTGGCGGAGCACAGCGCGAATACGGTGCCGGTCATGATGCCCTACATCACGGCGTTCTTCATGCCGCGCGCCGCGGGCGACCGTCCGGACGTTGTGCCGAAAGGGGCTGTGAACTTCGCGTTCCTCGGTCAGTTCGCAGAGGTGCCGCGTGACACCATCTTCACCACCGAGTACTCCATGCGTACCGCGATGGTTGCCGTGTACACGCTGCTGAACGTTGACCGCGGCGTTCCGGAGGTCTGGGGCAGCACCTACGACATTCGCGACCTGCTGAACGCGACGGTGCAGCTGCGCGACGGCAAGAAGATTACCGACTTGGATCTGCCGCTGATGGAGCGCTTGGCGCTGAAGGAAGTGCTGAAGAAGGTTTCCGGCACGGACATCGAGAAGCTGCTCAAAGAATATCACTGCATCTAAGAGATTTGCCCCCGCTGTCTGGATTGGCAGCGGGGGATTTTTTTCGTGTTTCGCGTGATTTCCACATAAACATTGCTTTGTCATGCAGAGGGTTTCGCGTCTGCGGACGCGACAAGGGGGCAATGAAAACAGACGAATGTCTGCGGTCGCCCCCTTGACCCCTTCGCCCGCCACCCATGTTACTTGTTTTTTATCGAAACTATTATTTATGTAGTTAGCTTTCCTTTCGTCTTTTCAAGCTACGGCATAATTCAACCGCAAATAACCCCAAAAGTGGCGGCGCCGAAGGTTTCCAAAGGGCGATCGCAGACTTCGCCTGTTTTCATCGCCCTTTGGTCGCCTCCGCAGAGGCGAAACCCCTGCAAGCAAAAAGCCATTTTAGGAGAAAAGTCAGTTTTCTCCCCCATTCTCCGCCTGCATCAGCATCACCGTCCGCAGAACGCCATCCTCATCCGCGTGCAGACACAGCGTCGCATTGCTCCACCACGCATAATAATCCGTCTGCCCCGCGCATAAGCGCCGCAGTTCCGCGGATTCCGCGGATACCGATACTGTCCGCGTCGGTTCGCCCAGTGCCTGCCGCCATTCGTCCTGCGTCGTGCTGCCCGTCACCAGCCCCAGCAGCATCAGCCTGTCCGCCCGGATGCTCTGCGCGACGCTGCTATCCAGCTTCCGCGTCAGATTGTCCGTCAGAATGTACACATTGCGGAATGCGCCGTCTTCCAGCGAAATCATCCGCTGATCGCCCGCCAAATCCGGGTCGTTCAGCAGCTGATAGGTGTCTATCAGCCCCTGCACACTGTCGCCCAGCGCCGCCGGAATGCCCGGAAACGCACCGCCGGACAGCGCAGCCGTCAACGTTTCCTTCGCATCCGCCGCCAGCATCAGGTGCTTGCCCACGCCAAGGCGCGTCAGCACGCTGTCCTCTGATAAGTCCAGCATGTCCGCCAGTTCGCTCCACAGGAACGTAATCGTCCCCGCGCGCTCCGAAAGCGTTTCGAACCGCCGAATCGGGTAATGCAGCGTCAAGCCGTATTCCGTCAGCGAAAACACATCCGGCAAGGGCAGCAGCTCCGCCGCCGCAAGGTGCGCGCTCATGTCCGGCAGAATCTCATCCGCGATGGTCTCCTCCATCATCGCGCGCGCTTCGTCCTCGTCGGTGAACAGGTCGCCAAAGGTGATTTCCTGCCCCGTGCGCAGGTCGATATTGACCGCCGCCCATTCCTGTGTCGCGCGTTCCGTTTCCAGCGCCCCGCTGGAGAGAATCGCGACGCTCAGAACATCATCCGCCAGCGCCGCTGAATATGTCACCGTCAGCGGCACAGGCGAGGACATCAGCACTGCCATACGGCTCAATCGGTTCTCGATTTTCCCGGCTTGCAAAATCGCGTCATTCACCTGCTGCTGGATGCTTTCGTCCGCCATCCCGGTGATTTCCGGATATTTGACGCTGTTATTGCCCAGCGTCAGCCCCTTTTCGGTGATTTGCGGTACATTTTCCATCGCTTCCGGCGCAGCAGGGGCGTTCGTCGCCTGCGGGACTTCCACCGGCGTAAATTCCGCCATACACGGCGCTGCGGACAGTGCCGCCGCCAGCAGGAACGCTGCCATTCGTGCACTTCGTTTCATGGGCAAAAAACCTCCTTGTGTGACAGTTTCTCGGCGGAAACGCTGACAGCTGAATCCATCAGAGTTTCCCTCTATCTAACGATTTCACGCAAGGTTTCCTTGCATCGGGCCTCCGTTTCGGGCGAAAGGGTATCCCCTTCCAATATACTATTATAGCACATTTTCCGCCGGATTTGTCTCCCATCAAGAGATTTTTCTGCATCATTGAAAAAAGATGCCAACGTCTTCCATAGTGGAAAACCATTGGCATCCCTATTTGTCACACCTTCGCCACGCGCTCCAGCCGGGGCGCAATCAGCAGGCACAGCATCCCAATCAGCACGCCCGCGATGCCCTGCACCACATTCGGGCCAATCGCCGCGGCTGCCGATGCAACGCCGTATAGCGCCCATTCCAGCAGGAAGTACCCCAGCACCATCACCGCTTCTGCAAGCAGGAACGACAGCAGCGCCAGCAGCGGCTGATCCTTCCGGCAGAGCTTCCATGCCACCAGCGCCACCAAGCCCTTGATGAGGAACGTCGGCAGCACATAGACCATATAGCCGCCGATGAGGTCAGAGAGCATCGACCCGACCGCCGCCGCCGGAATCCCCAGCGGGCCAAGCAGCAGCACGGACAGGAAGATGGCGCCGTCGCCGAGGTGAACATAGCCGCCCGTCACCGGCACGGGAATCTTCGGGAAGTAGGTCATCACGAACACCAGCGCCGCCATCACGCCGCACAGCGTCAGCTTTTGCACATTCAACTTCTTCATCGTTTTCATTCTCCCTATCCAATCGCCCAACAAGCCGCGCACGCCGATGGCGCGGCTGCGTCCGGAAATTGCATTACTTGACGATGCTGTGGAAGCGCCGCGACAGCCCCAGCGGGCAGCAGAGAATCCAAGACGTCACCGCGCCCACGCCGGCCTGCAGGCACTGGAACGGCAGCTTCATGATGGCATATTCCGGCGTGCTGTACACAAACGCGCGCCCCAGCGTGTAGCCCACCACCATGACAATCGCGCCCGCCAGCACCGCAATCGCGCAGGCAAGCGGCTGCTTCATGCGCAGCTTCCGGCAGAGCAGGGAGATAACGAGCGCCTGCAAGCCGTGCGTAATAAGCGACACGAACATCGGCGCGGGATAGAACAGCAGGTCGCCCAGAAACGCACCCACGCCGCACGCGATAAACGCCGACAGCGGATCCATGAGCATCGCCGCCGTGTCAATCACGACGTCGTTAAAGTACAGGTGTCCACCCGGCACGGGGATGCTCAGCGCGCTCATGCTCAGCACAACCACCATCGCCATGAACAGCGCGGTCATTGTCAGCCACAGCACCGGCTTGCGGCGGCGCAGATCCTCAGGCTTCTCCCATTCCTTCGTCACGAGGATTCAGTCCTTTCGTTATGCGTTTTTCACGCGTCCGGCATTTCGCTCACGCGGCGGATACCGTCGTCCACGCGGCGCAGGGTTTCCTCCTTGCCCAGCAGATAAGCGATTTCAATCGCGCCGCCGGGGGTGCTCTGCTGACCGGAAATGGCGATGCGCAGCGGCCACAGCGCCGTCGCGTTCTTCATGCCCGCCTCGGCAATCGCCGCCATCACGGTATCGTGGATGACCGGCTCTGTCCATTCGGTGATGCCGTCCAGCACCGGACGCAGCAGGTTCAGCGCCTTCAAGCAGGCTTCCTTGTTCGTCTTCGCCTTCTTGTTGATGTAGATGGCGCTGTCGTAGTCCGGCAGCTGCGCAAGGAAGCGCACCATGTCCGGCACGAGGTTGAATACCTCCGTGCGGCCCTGCATCAGCTCCGCAAGGCGCTTATAGTCCATCTTGCTGCTGTCGCCAAACACCTTGTCGAACCACGGCGTGACCATTTCCAGATACTTTTCCGGGGTCAGGCGGCGAATGTATTCGGCATTGAACCACGTCAGCTTCTTCACGTCGAAGATACCGGGCGCTTTGTTGATGCGGTGGATGTCGAACGCCTCCACCAGTTCATCAAGGGTGAAGAATTCGCGGTCGTCGCCGGGATTCCATCCGACCAGCGCCAGATAATTGACGATGGCTTCGACCAGATAGCCCTTGTCCACATAGTCGGAGAAGTACGCGTCGCCATCGCGCTTGGACAGCTTGTGCTGCGAATCACGCATGACCGGCGGCATGTGGATATACTGCGGAATCTCCCAGCCGAACGCCTCGTACAGCAGGTTGTACTTGGGCGCGGAGGAAAGATACTCATTGCCGCGGATCACATGGGTGATGCCCATGGTGTGGTCGTCCACCACATTGGCAAAGTTATAGGTTGGCATGCCATCGCCCTTAATGAGGATCTGATCGTCCAGCGTGCTGCATTCCACGGTCACATCGCCGTACACCTCGTCGTGGAAGGTCACGGTCCCCTCAGTGGGCACCTTCTGCCGGATGACATAGGGGATACCCGCCGCCAGCTTCTCGGCGACCTCCTCCTTGGAAAGGTTGCGGCAGTGACCGTCATAGCGGGGTGCCATGCCGGAGGCCTCCTGCACCTTACGCACCTCGTTCAGGCGTTCCTCGGTGCAGAAGCAGTAGTAGGCTTTGCCCGCTTTGACCAGCTGCTCGGCATACTGCTTGAACATGCCCATGCGCTGGCTCTGGACATAGGGACCGACGGGGCCGCCGATATCCGGGCCTTCGTCCCAAGTCAAGCCGGTGGCGCGCAGCGTGTTGTAAATAATATCGGTTGCGCCCTCCACCAGGCGGCCCTGATCGGTATCCTCAATGCGCAGGATAAAGGTGCCGCCGTTGTGGCGGGCCTGAAGATAAGTATACAGTGCGGTGCGCAGGTTGCCCACATGCATATAGCCCGTGGGGGACGGTGCAAACCGGGTGCGTACAGGATTAGCCATGGTAAAATTACCCCTACTTTCGTAATGATGTAACAGCATATGCAAACATATATAAGATAAGTTTACCCATGTTGCTCTTTCTTGTCAACGCCGTTTTTGCAAATTCATTGGTCAGCTTCTTTTGCACAGTTCCATCTTGCAAATTGTTTGTCCGCGTGATACAATACATGCTATAAACCAGTGATGCGAAAGTAAAACCGCCGGCGCACGCACAGAGAGCCTGGACAGCTGAGAACAGGCCGGAACGCGGGGCGGCACAATGGTTCGCAGAGGGCACGGGGAACGGCGCGAACGCCCAGTATCCGTTGACGGCAGCCACCGTTATCCGGCGGGGATGTTATTTGCATCCCGGTAAGCGGCCGCAGTTTGCGGCAAGCAAGGTGGCACCACAGGAAAAACTTTCCTGCCCTTGCACAGAGGCGCACCCGCTTCTCTGTGCGGGGGCAGTTTTTCTTTATTGAAAGATGGAAAGGAAGTATTCACCATGGCAGAACAAATTGAAAAGCGCAAGCGCATTCTTTCGGGCATCCAGCCCACCGGCACCCCCACGTTGGGCAATTATATCGGTGCGGTGCGCAACTGGGCCCTGCTACAGTCGGATTATGACTGCCTGTATATGGTTGCTGACCTGCACGCTTTGACCGTGCGCCAGACCCCCGCCAACCTGCGCCGTCAAACCCGCGAGATGGCCGCCCTGCTGCTGGCTGTGGGCATTGACCCGGAACAGCATGTGTTGTTTGTGCAGAGCCATGTTCCCGCCCACTGCGAGCTTTCCTGGGTTTTGGCCTGCAACACCCAGTTTGGCGAACTTTCCCGCATGACCCAGTTCAAGGATAAAAGCGCCAAGCACCCGGATAACGTCAACGGCGGTCTGTTCACCTACCCTGTTCTGATGGCGGCCGACATCCTGGTTTATAACGCGGATCTGGTGCCCGTTGGCCAGGACCAGACCCAGCACCTGGAAATTGCCCGCACGATTGCTAACCGTTTCAACGGCATTTACGGTGATACCTTTACCCTGCCCGCCGGTTACGTTCCCAAGGCAGGCGCCAAGATCATGAGCCTGGCCGAACCCACCAAAAAGATGAGCAAGTCCGACACCAACGCAAACGCCTTTGTGCTGATGACCGACGATAAGGACACCATTGTGCGCAAATTCAAGCGCGCCGTAACCGATTCTGACGGCGTTGTGCGGTTTGACGCCGAGAACAAGCCCGGTGTTTCCAATCTGATGACCATTTATTCCACCTTTACCGGCAAGGACCTGGCCGCTATTGAGGCTGAGTTTGCCGGCAAGGGTTACGGTGATTTCAAGCTGGCCGTTGCCGAAGTGACCGCCGACGCCCTGGCCCCCGTGCAGGCCGAGTATGGCCGCATTCTGGCTGACAAAGCCTATGTGGACAGCGTGCTGAAATCCGGTGCCGAGCGTGCCGCCCGCCTTGCCAACCGTACCGTCAGCAAGGTATACCGCAAGGTCGGTTTGATGCAGTTGGACAAATAATTTTTGGGCAATACCGCATAATTCTAAGTGCCGATACGGCGAGCGAGGTGCGGCAGCTGCTAGGCCAAAAGCGCAGATAATA
>ENA-UEQR01001304-UEQR01001304.1-human-gut-metagenome-genome-assembly--contig:-NODE-1304-length-13968-cov-5.278310_pt1 | contig 13968 bp, 12 predicted proteins | sample MGYA00242944_ERZ507941 | MGnify/ENA primary metagenome ERZ507941 (study PRJEB26167, sample SAMN06115398) | human gut metagenome | host: Homo sapiens | place: China:Chongqing | collected 2016-06-23...
AGCTCTGCAAAGAGGGCTTTGACGAGCTGTACGGCACGGCGCACCCGGAGTATATGCAGCAGCTGGAATATGAGATCGACATGATCGAGAAAATGGGCTTTACGGACTACTTCCTCATCGTGTGGGATTTCGTGCGCTTTGCAAAATCCGCCGGGATCCCGGTCGGCCCCGGACGCGGCAGCGCAGCAGGCTCGATGGTGACTTACTGCCTACATATTACCGAAATTGACCCCATGAAATATGGCCTCTATTTCGAACGCTTCCTGAACCCCGCCCGCGTGACCATGCCTGATATCGATATGGACTTCGGCGATACGAGAAGGAGCGAGGTCGTCGACTATGTCCGGCAGAAATACGGCGAGGATCACGTCGCGCAGATCGTCACCTTCGGCACCATGGCAGCCAGAGCCGCCATTCGCGACGTGGGCCGTGTCATGAACTTCACGTTTGCCGAGACGGACGCCGTCGCAAAGCTCGTGCCGACGACGCTTCATATCACACTCAAGGACGCACTGAAGCAGTCCCCGCAGCTGAAGCAGATGTACGACGGCGATGCGCGCGTTAAGGAGCTTGTCGACACGGCCATGGCCCTTGAGGGTATGCCGCGCAATACCTCAACGCACGCAGCAGGCGTGGTCATTACAAAGCTGCCGGTCTACAACTATGTGCCGCTTGCGACAAACGACGGTACCATCGTCACGGAATACACCATGACAACGCTCGAGGAGCTGGGGCTTCTCAAGATGGACTTTCTCGGCCTGCGCAATATCACCGTCATTGACGACGCGATCCGCGATATCCGGAAGACGGAGCCGGATTTCTCCATGTCCCGCGTGACGGACAACGACCCCAAGGTCATGGATATGCTCACGCAGGGAAGAACAGCCGGTGTGTTCCAGATGGAATCGACCGGCATGACAGGCGTCTGCATGGGTCTGAAGCCGCAGTCAATCGAAGATCTTTCCATTATCGTCGCAGCCTACCGCCCCGGCCCGATGGAGTCGATCCCGCGTCTGATCGCCTGCAAGCAGGACCCATCGCTTGTCAAATACAAGCATCCCATGCTGAAACCTATCCTTTCCGTCACCTACGGCTGCATCCTCTATCAGGAGCAGGTCATCGAGATCTTCCGCAAGCTTGCCGGGTATTCGCTCGGGCAGGCGGACATGGTGCGCCGCGCCATGAGCAAAAAGAAGGTCAAGGACATCGAAAAGGAGCGCGGCGCCTTTATCCGGGGCGACGCCTCGCGCAATATCACCGGCTGCGTCGCAAACGGCATTCCGGAGCAGACGGCAGAAGCCATCTACAACGAGATGTACGACTTTGCGAACTACGCGTTCAACAAGGCGCATTCCGTCTGCTACGCGGTGATCGCGTACCAGACCGCGTGGTTCAAATGCTATTACCCGCGCGAATATATGGCGGCGCTCATGACGTCGGTGCTGGGAAGCTCGGTCAAGATCTCCGAGTATATTGCCGAGTGCCGCGCGATGGGCATTGCGCTGCTGCCGCCGGATATCAATGAATCCAACGACAATTTCACCGTCGTGCCGGGCGGCATCCGCTTTGGCCTGGCGGCGATCAAGAATATCGGACGCGGCTTTATCCAGAAGGTCATGAACGAGCGAGAGCAGGGCGGGAAGTTCACCAGCCTTGAGGATTTTGCCTCCCGTATGTACGGGACGGATCTCAACAAGCGGGCGCTGGAAAATCTCATCAAGGCCGGCGCCTGCGATGGCTTTGGACTGAACCGCGCCCAGATGCTGCGTATCTATGAGCTTGTGCTCGACGCAGCGGCCAGCCAGAAGAATAAGAATGTCGACGGCCAGATGGGTCTGTTCGATCTGCTGTCCGGCGAAGACAGCGCCGCTGCCATGCCAGCTGTGCAGGCACCGGATATCCCGGAAATGAGCGTGCAGGAGAAAATGAGTCTGGAAAAGCAGACGACCGGTCTGTACCTGTCCGGCCATCCGATGGACGAGTACCGGCCGCTGCTGCGCGGCATGGATGTGGTTCCAATCGGTGAGATTCTGGAATGCTTTGAAAACGGCGGCGATACCTATCAGGACGAGCAGATCGTGAACATTGCCGGAATCGTCGAGGCGGTCAAGATGAAGACCACGCGCTCCGGCTCCATGATGGCCTATGTCACAGTGGAGGACGATACCGGTTCCATGGAGCTTCTGACATTCTCCACGATCCTGGGCCAATATGGCTCGCTGCTTTATGAAAACTCGCCTGTTATCCTGAATGGCCGCATTTCCGTTCGCGACGAAAAACCGCCGCAGATGGTCGTGAACCGCGTGGTGCAGATCGGGGATATGAAGGATCTTGATGCCGCGCAGGCCGCGCGTCAGACAGCGGCGCAGGCGCATACCGTCTATCTCAAAATCGAAAGCTCCGCGCAGCGCTCGGCAAAGAAGGTCCTGCCCATTCTCAAGATGTTCCCGGGAAAAGCGCGGGCCGTGATCTATTTTGCCGACACCGGCGCAAGGATGGGTGGAAGCTGTGCGCTGGACGAGCGGATGCTGCAGGAGCTGCGGGAGCAGCTCGGCGAAAAAAATGTGGTCGTGAAATAGTCTTGTTTTTTACAAATTCGCTACACTTTTGTAACCTGACATGATATACTATAAAGAGTTGAAAAAGGAGTTGGAACGATTGCACGGAAAACGGGTGGGGCTTGCGCTGCTTGCAGCAGCGCTGACGCTGCTGCTTTCAGGCTGTTTTGTCAAAACGGTCGACGAGCTGTATACGCTGCCGCGGCATTCTGATGAATATGACCGGCTGGAGCTTGCAATCGATGCGGTTCTGAGCGGCCAGAGCGCTGCCTATTCTGCGCCGGTGTCCGGCCCGAATCAGCAGTCTGTGCAGCTGGCCGATCTCGACGGCGACGGACAGGAAGAAGCGATCGCGTTTTTGAAGGCGGCAGGGGACAGGCCGCTCAGAGCCTGCATCTTTTCCCGTGTGGACGGCGATTACCACCTGACGGATGTGATCGAGGGCGACGGCACCAGCTTTGCCAGCGTCGAATACGTCCAGCTGACCGGCCAGCCGGGCATCGAGCTTGTCATCGGGCGGCAGCTGTCCACCGACGTGCTGCAATCGCTCAGCGCATATTCCTACTCCGACGGCTATGTGGCCGAGCTGATGAATGCCAATTACTCGGAATACCGCGTAGTCGACCTTGACGGCGACGGCCGGAAGGATATTTTCCTGCTCCGCTTTGAAGCAGAGCAGCCGCAGGGCATTGCAGAGCTTTACCGCTGGCAGGCCGGGCAGATGGAGCGCGAGAAGGAAGCGTATCTAACTGCCGGAGCGTCCCTTGTCAAGCGTATTCTGACCGGAAATCTGATGAAGGACATTCCCGCCGTCTTTGTGTCGAGCGCATATGAGGATACCGGACTTGTGACAGACGTCTTTGCGTTTCAGAACGGCGTGTTCCAAAGCGTCACTATGCGCGAGGCGGAAAGCCCTGTTTCCACTGTCCGCAGCTACTATGTCTACGCCGCCGATATTGACGGCGATGGATTGATTGAGCTTCCACAGATCCTGCCGCTTCCGTCAGCAGAGGGATCTGACGAAAACGACTCCGCGATCAGCTGGTACAACCTTGATCTGGACGGGCGCAGTCTGCCGAAGCTGACTACCTATCACAGCTTTTCAGGCGGCTGGTTCTTAAAGCTTCCGGACCGCTGGCAGAACCAGTTCTGCATCACGCGCGGCGCAGAGGCGGACGGCGTGCATGGCTATGCATTTTCGCAGTGGGAAGACGGGCGGCGCACAGAGCTGATCTTTACGATCTACGCGTTTTCCGGAGAGAATCGAAATGAATCTGCATCCGCCAACGGCAGGTTCATTCTGGCCGAAAAAGGCGATATCACCTATGCGGCGAAGCTTGGAACAGGGAAGTGGGCCGAGGAGCTGTCTGCGGACAGGCTGCGGGATATGTTCCACTTTATTCATATTGATTGGAATTCGGGAGAGACATGAGGAGCGAAACAGCATGAAAAAGGTTTTGATTTTGGAAGATGAGGTCAGTATCCGCAGCTTTGTGGTCATCAATCTCAAGCGCGCCGGGTATGAGGTCGTAGAGGCCGGGACCGGAGAAGAAGCGCTGGAGCTGCTGAAGGCCAACCCGGATGTCGGTGTCGCGATCCTCGATATTATGCTGCCCGGCATCGACGGCTTTGAGGTCTGCCGCAGCATCCGGGTGACGGATAAAAAGATCGGAATTATTATGTTAACCGCAAGAAGTCAGGAAATGGACAAGATCACCGGCCTGATGACAGGCGCGGACGACTATATGACCAAGCCCTTCAGTCCTGCTGAGCTGACCGCACGCATCGACGCGCTCTACCGCCGCATTGACTCCGACGGCTCGTCCAATCAGATCGAACTCAAACACGGTCCGTTCGTGTTGAACACGCGCAACCGGACGCTGGACAAGGAGGGCCGCCGCATCAAACTGACGCAGGTGGAATATGCCATTGTCAAGTTGTTCATGCAGAATCCGGGCCGGGCGCTTTCTCGGGAGGATATCCTCGCTGCGGTCTGGGGCCGGGACTATGACGGAGAGCTCAAGATCGTTGACGTCAACATCCGCCGCCTGCGCATCAAGATCGAAGATGATACCGCAAATCCGACTTATATCACAACAGTCTGGGGCTTTGGCTACAAGTGGGGCGCATAAGGCGTGAGGTGAGGCTTTTTGAAGAAAAAGAAACGCCTGTCCGGCATTGAACGGCGCTGGTTCGTCAATAACGTGGGCGTGATCATGCTGCTGGTCGCAGCGTGCGTGCTCGGCGTGGTGTTCTCCATGGCGGCGTATTACGACACAAACCTTCGCTCCGGCCTCGAAAACAAGGCGAAAACAACAACTGATTTTTTCAGCAACTACATTTCGCAGAGCTATAAGGAATACTACCAGTCCTGCATCAAATTCGCGCAGACCTTTGAGGAAAAGGACCGGCTGGAGCTGCAGTTCATTTCCGCAAACGGAAAGCTCGTCGCCTCCTCCTACGGAAAATTCGCAGGACGCTCCCCCTCAACGCCCGAGATCCAGCAGGCCATCGACAGCCAGCAGGTCCGGCACTTTAAAGGCAGAAACCCGCTGACAGGGGAGCGCATTCTGGCCGTCTCCAGCCCGATGATCTATATCAACGGTGAGGTGATCGGCGTTCTGCGCTATGTGACGAGCCTGCGCAACGCGGATCTTCAGATCCTGATGATCGCGCTGATCGCCGTGACGATCGGCTTGCTTTTCATCGGCTCGATCTTTTTCCTGAGCAGCTTTTTTATCAAGTCTATTCTGGTGCCCGTCTCGCAGATCAACGCGACGGCCAAGCGCATTGCCGCCGGCTCCTACGGCGTGCAGATCCCCGGTCAGTATGACGACGAGATCGGCGAGCTGGTCAGCACCATTAATGATATGTCTGTCAAGATCGGACAGGCGGAAAAAACACAGACAGAGTTCATTTCCTCCGTGTCGCATGAGCTTCGAACGCCGCTTACAGCCATTTCCGGCTGGGGTGAGACGCTTCTGACATCCGAGAATCTGGACGCGGAAACGCGGCGCGGCGTCGTGATCATCGCGCGCGAGGCCAAGCGGCTGACCGGTATGGTCGAGGAGCTGCTGGAATTCACGCGGATGCAGGACGGGCGGTTTACGCTCCATGTCGAAACAGCCGATATTCTGGCAGAATTTGAGGATACGGTCTTCATGTATGGCAACCGGCTCAAGCAGGAGGGCATCTGCCTGCATTACGACGGCTGCGACGAGGAGATTCCGGAAATCCCGTGCGACGTTGCGCGTATGCGGCAGGTGTTTTTGAACATTCTTGACAATGCGGCCAAGCACGGCGGCGAGGGCAAACGCATCGACGCGTCCATCGCACATGAAGGGAGCTTTGTCGTCATCCGTATGCGGGACTACGGCCCCGGCATTCCGGAGGAAGAGCTTCCGCACGTCAAATTGAAATTCTATAAGGGCAGCTCCAAGGCGCGCGGCAGCGGCATCGGCCTCGCCGTCTGCGAGGAGATCGTCACCATGCACGGCGGCACGCTGACGCTGGAAAACGCAGAGGGCGGCGGTACGCTTGTCACGATCAGCATCCCCACCGGGGAAGAATAAGAGGTTTGCATGAAAAAAGAGAACAATCCTGTCAGCCAGGAAAAATTTAAAACGCTCATCGGCGGTCAAGCCCTGATCGAGGGCATCATGATGCAGGGGCCGGACAAGCGCTCCATCGTCGTGCGCGGGCCGGAGGGCCTCGTCACGAAGGTCGAGCCGCTTAAAAAGCGCGCCGGCGTCGCCAAATGGCCGCTGATCCGCGGCGTGGTGAATTTTGCTTCGTCTATGGTGTCCGGTGTGAAAGCGCTCATGTATTCGGCGGAGTTCTTCCCGGAAGAGGAAGAAGACGCGCAGCCGTCCAAATTTGAGCAGTGGTTGGAGAAGAAGCTTGGCAGTGAGAAGCTGGAAAAGGCGGTCGTGTCATTCTCCGTGTTTCTCGGCGTTCTGTTTTCCGTCGGCCTGTTCTTCCTGCTGCCGACGCTTTTGAGCGGTATTTTTGACCGCTGGATCCACAATGCCGTCGTCCGCAGCCTGATCGAGGGTGTGATCCGCATCGCGATCTTTATGGGCTATATGATCCTGATTTCCCGGATGAAGGACATGAAGCGCGTCTTTTCCTATCACGGCGCGGAGCATAAGACCATCCGCTGCTATGAGGCGCAGCTTCCGCTTACCGTTGAAAGCTGCCGCGGTATGGCCCGGCTGCATCCGCGCTGCGGCACAAGCTTCCTGTTTGTCGTCGTTGCAATTTCGATTTTGCTCTTTGCGCTCGTAAGCGCCGTTTTCCCGACCAGCAATATGCTTGTCCGTATGCTCATCCGGCTTGCGTTGCTGCCGTTCGTCGTGTCGATCAGCTATGAATGCAACCGCTTTGTCGGCCGTCATGATAACGCCCTGACGCGTGCGCTGTCCGCGCCCGGCATGTGGTTCCAGCACTTTACGACCAACGAGCCGGATGATTCCATGCTGGAGGTCGCCATCGAAGCGCTGAAGCTCGTCATTCCGGACGAGGCGGGTGCCGACCGATGGTAAAGAAATACGGCGACCTCTATCTGCAGGCCCGCCGGGCGCTGCTGCCGTCGGAAGGGGAGAATGCCTCCATGGCCGCACGGGAGCTGTTGGCATTCGCGTCCGGGAAATCCGTGACAGCTGTGCTGGCTGATTCGAATTTATATGCAAGCGAGCAGATCGAAGAAAAACTGAGTAGTTATGTAAACCGTATGCTGGCGCATGAGCCGCTGCCGTATATTCTCGGACAGTGGGATTTCTATGGGATCTCGCTGGAGGTCACGCCGGATGTGCTCATCCCGCGCGACGACACCATGGCTGTCACCGACCTTGCGCTTGATGTTCTGCGCGGCAGGGAAGCACCGCGCGTGCTGGATCTTTGCTGCGGCAGCGGCTGTATCGGCCTCGCCATCGCGCACCAGCTGCCGGATGCCCATGTGACGCTTGCGGATATTTCGCGCCCCGCGCTGGCCGTCGCCAAGCGCAATATCAAGCGTCTGAAGCTTATGAACCGCGTAACGGCAGTCGGGCTGGACGCGCGAAAAAGAGGGCCGAGCTTTGTCGGCACGCTCGACGCGCTGGTCTGCAACCCGCCGTATGTAACGAGCGAGGAAATGACGCGGCTGGAACCGTCCGTGAAGGAATACGAGCCTGCGCTTGCACTGGACGGCGGGAAGGACGGTCTGGCATTTTACCGCGCCGTCGCCGAAAACTTTACCCATCTGCTGTCAGACGGCGGATACCTTTGCTTTGAATTCGGCCTGGGACAGCATATGGCCGTATCCATGATCCTGCAGGAATACGGATATACGGACATTGTCCTGCGGAAGGATCTGCGCGGCGTTGTCCGAGCAGTCAGAGGCAAAAAGAAGTAAAACAAATGTTTGATTTTTATCAAACGATGTGCTATAGTATAGCTATACACAAAAGAGGAAGGAACTGAGACGATGGAAAAGAAAAAAGCAGCCGATCAGACTCCCAATAATGACAAGAAGCAGGCGCTTGATACGGCCATCCGGCAGATCGAGAAAAACTTCGGCAAGGGTGCGGTCATGCGCCTTGGCGACCGGCCCGATCTGCAGGTCGACGCGATCCCGACCGGTTCTCTGGCGCTCGACGCCGCGCTCGGCATCGGCGGCGTACCCAAGGGCAGAATTATCGAGATCTACGGCCCGGAATCCTCCGGTAAAACGACGCTTGCACTGCATATCGTCGCACAGGCGCAGAAGCGCGGCGGCGAGGTCGCATTCGTCGACGCCGAGCACGCGCTTGACCCGGACTATGCCGCCCGTATCGGCGTGGATATTGACTCCATGCTGGTTTCCCAGCCGGATACCGGCGAACAGGCGCTGGAGATCACCGACGCGCTTGTGCGCTCCGGCGCGGTCGATGTTGTGGTCGTCGACTCTGTTGCGGCGCTGACGCCCCGCGCGGAAATTGAGGGCGAGATGGGCGATACGTTCGTCGGCCTGCAGGCCCGGCTCATGTCGCAGGCGCTGCGAAAGCTGGCGGGTAATATCTCCAAGACGAACTGCGTTGTGATCTTCATCAACCAGCTGCGTATGAAGATCGGCGTCATGTACGGCAACCCCGAAACGACGACCGGCGGCAACGCGCTGAAATTCTATGCATCTGTCCGTATCGATATCCGCCGCACGGAGGCCATCAAAAACGGCTCCGAGGTCATCGGCAACCGCACGCGGGCCAAGATCGTCAAGAATAAATGCGCGCCCCCCTTCAAAGAGGCGTTTTTCGATATCATGTACGGCGAAGGCATCTCCAAATGGGGCGAGATGGTCGACCTTGCCGTGCAGCTCGAGCTCATCAACAAGAGCGGCAGCTGGTTCTCCATCGGAGACGAGCGCATTGGACAGGGACGCGACTCGGCCAAGCAGTACCTCATTGATCATCCCGACGTCGCTGACCGCATTGAGCAGTCCATCCGAGACAATATGTGGAAGCTGCAGGGCAAGAACGCAAAGCCGCCCGCATCCGTCGCCGCGAAGCCTGTAAGTATCTCGGCAGACGATTTTAACGACGACTGATGCGCCTGCTTGCCATTCAGGAGCTGCCGCAGTCAAAGCGCGTCAAGCTTGTCTTTGACGACGATACTGTTTTAAAAACGCAGCCGTATCTGCTTGCGGACTTCGGCCTTTACAGCGGAATGGAGCTGACGGAGGAAGACTATCAGGCGCTGCTGGCTGCTGCCGGAAAAGCGTCTGCAAAGGCGCGGGCCGTGCGCATTGTCGCAGCGGCAGGCGTGTCTGAAAAGGAGCTGCAGAAGCGCCTTGTCCGGAAGGGTGAGGAAGCAGCCGACGCGCAGGAAGCCGTCGGCTGGCTCAAGGAGCTGCATCTGCTCGATGACCGCGAGACAGCACGGCAGCTCGCTGCAAGCGCTGCGGCAAAGGGCTACGGGAAAAGCCGCATCAAAAATATTTTATTCGAAAAGGGCATCCCGCAGGAACTCTGGGAGGAGGCGCTTGCGGAGCTGCCCGAAATGGACGACGCCATTGACCGCTTTCTGCTCCGCCGCTGGCAGGGGAAGGATCCGGACGAAAAAGAAGTAAAACGGACTGTGGACGCGCTCATCCGGCGCGGCCACAGCTGGAGGGACATCCAGTCCGGCCTCCGGCGCTACCGCGTCGGGCTGGAGCTGGAAGAAATCACGGAGGACGACATATCATGACCCATACGATCGGCATGATCTCGCTTGGCTGCGCCAAAAATCAGGTCAACGCCGAGCATATGCTCTGGCTGCTGCGGCAGGCAGGCTATGAGATCAGCCCAGACCCCGACGGTGCAGAACTCGTCATTGTCAACACCTGCGGCTTCATTGAATCCGCCAAGACAGAAGCCATCGACAACATCCTTGCTATGGCGCAGCTGAAGGCAGAAGGGAGAATTCAGAAAATTCTCGTCACCGGCTGTCTTGCCCAGCGCTATCAGGAAGAAATTCTGAAGGAGCTGCCGGAGGTCGACGGCGTGCTTGGCACGGGCTCGTATTACGATGTTGCGAACGCGGTCGGGCAGGTGCTGTCCGGCAAGCGCTACAAGCGTTTCGACGATATTAACGCCGACCAGTCGGAAGATGGCCGGATCCTCACAACGCCGGAATATTACGCCTATCTGAAAATTGCCGAGGGCTGCGATAACCACTGCGCGTACTGCGTCATTCCGAAGCTGCGCGGCAAGCTCCGCAGCCGCCCGATGGAGGATCTGATAAAGGAAGCGGAGCAGCTTGTGTCCGACGGCGTGAAGGAGCTGATCGTCGTCGCACAGGATACCAGCCGCTACGGCCTCGATCTCTACGGCGAGCGGAAGCTTGCGGAGCTGCTGCGCAGGCTCTGCAAAATCGACGGGCTGGTCTGGGTCCGGGTACATTATCTCTATCCCGATGAAATGTCGCAGGAGCTGATCGACGTTCTGGCAAACGAGCCGAAGATCGTCAAATATCTGGATATTCCCATCCAGCATATCAACGACGAGATCCTGCGTAAAATGAACCGGCGCGGCAACGGCGAATATGTCCGGCAGCTGTTCACAAAGCTCCGCCATGAGATCCCCGGCCTTGTGCTCCGCACGAGCCTCATTACCGGTCTTCCCGGCGAGGGCGAGGTGGAATTTGCACAGCTGTGCGATTTCCTGAAGGAATACAAGCTTGAACGCGTCGGTGCGTTCGCGTTTTCGCCCGAAGAGGGCACACGCGCAGCCGAAATGGAATATCCTGATACCGAGATCGCCAAGCAGCGCGCAGAGCAGGTTGCAGAAATTCAGTCGCGCATTATGGACGACTATAACGAGTCCTGTGTCGGTCAGGTCATGCAGGTGCTCTGCGAGGGCTATGACCCGGACGAGGACAGCTATTACGGCAGAACCTATGCCGATTCTCCCGACATTGACGGGAAGATCTGGTTCACAGCGGAAAAACACATTAAGACCGGCGATTTTGTAGACGTCCATGTCGTGGACACCTACGATGGAGAGCTTGTCGGCGTACTGGAGGAAGAATACAATGACGACTGCGAGTAAAATTACCCTTGTCCGTGTGGTGCTTTCTGTGGATGTGAAGCGCGTGGACGGCAAATTTATGGTATTTGCCAAGGGCGGCAGAGAAAACACCGGCATGGAGGCATTGGATTGGATTGCGCGCTGTGTCCGGATGGGCGCAGGCGAGGTGGTTGTGAATAGTATTGATACGGACGGCGTGAAGCAGGGATTTGATTTAGAGCTGCTGCAGGAGGTCTGCGCTTTGGTGAATGTGCCTGTGATTGCATCGGGCGGTGCAGGCTGTATCGAGGATTTTGTAACGCTTTTCAGAGAAATTCCCGATATTGATGCAGGGCTTGCGGCATCCATCTTCCATTTCGGTGAGGTGGAAATTTCCGCATTGAAGGAACGGCTTGCGGCGGAGGGCATTATCGTCCGCAGATAAGAGAAGGAAGGGAGAGAAAACCGTGGTAAACATAGATGAATTGCGTTTTGATGAAAAAGGGTTGATTCCTGCGGTTGTAGTGGATACCTACAGCAAAAAGGTTTTGACCGTGGCATATATGAACAAGGAAAGCCTTGCCATCAGCATGAAGGAGGGCAGAACCTGCTTCTGGTCGCGCTCTCGTCAGGAGCTTTGGCGCAAGGGCGAAACGAGCGGCAATGTGCAGCATATCGTCTCCATTACGGCAGACTGCGACAGGGACGCACTGACGGTTGAGGTTGTGAAGGAAGGCCCTGCCTGCCATCTGGGGACAGAATCCTGCTTCTCCGATTTCGTGTATCTGAATCCTGCGTATCAGGCCTTCTCTGTGGATGGCTTGATGGAAATGCTTGCGGGCAGAAAAGAGAAGATGCCCGAAGGCTCTTATACGACCTACCTTTTTGAAAAGGGCTTGGATAAGATTTTGAAAAAGGTTGGCGAGGAATGTACCGAGGTTATCATTGCGGCAAAGGCGGAGGACAGAGCCGAAACGATCTATGAAATTGCGGATTTGACGTATCATGTGATGGTGCTGATGACGGAGCAGGGCATTTCCCTTGAGGATATCCGCAAGGAGCTGGCAAAGAGACACATCATTGACCATAAGGTAAAGCAGGAGAAGATGACAAAATGAGATTTCCGAACATGAATTTTCATACCCACACCACCTACTGCGACGGGAAGGAAACGGCGGAGCAGATGGTGCAGGCGGCGATTGCGAAGGGCTTTACGCGCCTTGGCTTTTCGGGGCACGGGTTCAATGATTTCCGTCCGGAGGATCAGGAGGTCTGGTGCATGCGTCCGGAGGATGTGCCGAAATATCAGGCGGAGGTGCGCGCCCTTGCGGAAAAGTATAAGGATAAAATTGAAATTCTCTGTGGCGTGGAGCAGGATGCCTGTTCGACTGCGCCGACAGAGGGCTTTGATTATGTGATTGGCTCTGTGCATTATGTGGAGAAGAACGGGATGTATTACTGCGTGGACGAAAGCCCTGAGGTGCTGGAGCAGGGCATTCGCGAGGGCTTCGGCGGTGATGTATATGCGCTGACGAAGCGGTTTTTTGAGATAGAGGCGGAGGTGGTCTCCCGAACAAATGCGACCTTTATCGGACATTTTGACCTTGTGACGAAATTCAACGAGGGCAGCCGTTACTTTGACCCCATGGATAAACGCTACAGAATGGCGGCACTTTCCGCAATGGATGCCCTTCTGGAAACGGGAAGGCCGTTTGAAATCAATACAGGCGGTATGTATCGCGGTCTGCGGACGGAGCCGTATCCCTCCTTGCAGCTTCTGCGTGATTTGAAGGAGCGAAGGGGGAAAATACTGCTTTCCAGTGACAGCCATGACGGGGCTTCTCTTGGCTTCCGTTTTGCCGAGGTTGCGCAGGCGGCGAAGGAGATAGGATTTGGCTCCGTTCTGGTGCTGAAAAAGGACGGCTGGGAGGAGTTTAAATTATTATAGGAGTTTAAATTATCATAAAAGAAGGATTAAAAAATGCTGTCTGCAAAGGAAAATCTGCAAACAGCATTTTATTTTTGATGAAGCTTTGATGTTTTCAGCCGTTACAGCGGAACTTTGCCGCCACATCGGGATTTTTTTCGGCATATTCTGCCGCCATATCTGCCAAAGTGATGTTATCTACAACCTCATCCAAAGCCACCTTCATTTTCTTCCAGATGGAAAGGGAAACGCAGTGGTCGGAATTGGCGCAGTTGGGATGGTCAACACAGTCCACGGGGGACAGAGAGCCTTCCAGCACACGCAGTATCTCGCCGACGGTGGTTGCTTCGGGGGGATTGGTCAGCATATAGCCGCCCTGCGCGCCGCGAAAGCTTTTTACCAGACCGGACTTGGTCAGTGGGTTGATAATCTGCTCCAGATATTTTTCGGAAATACCCTGATCCTTGGCGATTGTCTTCAAGGGAATCGTGCCATTGTTGTAATTCAAAGCCAGTGCAAGCATCAGACGGATGCCGTAACGGCCTCTTGTTGAAATCTTCATAAGGTCACCTCGCTCGTCTTTCGTATGATTTCGGTGGGTATGATGTTACGCTTCTTCCTGCCAGCCCTTGCAGATATCGACCCATTCTACGCAGTTGCCGTAATGATAAAGCTCATCGCAGGTCAGCTCGATTGCGGAATTGCTGCTGCCTGCCGCAGGGAATACGGTATCAAAGCGCTTCATAGAGATATCGGCATAAGCCTTTGTGCCTTCGGGCAATGCGAAGGGACAGACACCGCCGACAGCATGACCGGTTGCTTCTAGGGTTTCTTCAGGAGAGAGCATTTTTGCCTTTAGACCAAAGGTATCCTTGAATTTGCGGTTATCAATCTTGGTATCGCCTGCAACACAGATAACGATGGGGCCCTCCTTGCTCATCAGACAAAGCGTTTTTGTGATGCGTGCAGGGATAAC
>ENA-UEQR01001315-UEQR01001315.1-human-gut-metagenome-genome-assembly--contig:-NODE-1315-length-13912-cov-9.685146_pt1 | contig 13912 bp, 7 predicted proteins | sample MGYA00242944_ERZ507941 | MGnify/ENA primary metagenome ERZ507941 (study PRJEB26167, sample SAMN06115398) | human gut metagenome | host: Homo sapiens | place: China:Chongqing | collected 2016-06-23...
CCTTCTGCCGACATAATCTTACTATATCATAACAAAATCACGGGGAGTTTCAATAAAATATTTTGACATTTTTTTATACTATTTTATCCTGTATGACCACATATAAAAAGGATGCCGGGAGCAAATCCGACATCCTTTTTACTGTTAGCTTATGTTTATTTACAGCAATCCTCATAAACAATACATTTGAGAGGATTGCTATAGAAATGATGCAATTTATTTGTTATCCTGCTACTATTATTCGCCTCTGTGTTTACCCTGAGACAGATCTTCCACTACTTTTGCATAGTATTTATCTACATTGAAGAATGCCATGCAGATTACACATGTGATCACCGGTACCCATGCGAATGCGATTGAAATAGAGGACAGTGCAGACGCGCTCTGAACCTTAAGCTGTGCGTCAAATCCACCTGCTGCAAGGATCCAGCCAAGTGCTGCTGTTCCCACACCGGAACCAACTTTCATACAGAAGGAAGAAGCTGCATTTCCCATACCTGCTGTGCCGTATCCATTATACCATTCACCATATGTGATCGCATCCTGAAGGCATCCAAACATAGTTGCTCCGCCGCATCCGAATCCAATACCTTTGATAACGGAAGAAAGGCAGATCAGAGAGTAGGAAGTTGTCAGTCCTGACAGTACGAAACCTACAGTTGCAACTGCCATTCCCCCCATAAACAGGTAACGTTTACTGATCTTCTTCATCAGGAATGGTGTGATGAACAGAGTTACGATCTGTGCAATTGACAGAAGGTTGGATACCATTGCATAGTATCCGTCATTTCCCATATTGTACATTGTGAAGTACACTGCTGAACCAAAGAAGCAGGACATCATAAAGTACATAGCGAACAGACTTACTACCATTAACAGCCAGTATTTATTTTTGAAAAGACCTTCCAGACCTTTTATAAAGGAAACCTGATTTTCGCCGCCTTCTGCGCTTTCTTCATGTACACGTTCCTGGCATACAAAGAACATGAACATGTTCAGTACGATAAATACGATCATCAGTACTACAAAAGTCATTGTCCAGCCCTTCTGAGTGTAAGCATCTCCGCCACCGAAGAAGCCTGTCATTTTCAGAACAACTGTGTTGATTGTCATAGTTCCGGCTGTAGCCAGAAGGTTACGGAAGTTTCCGAGAAGTCCTCTTTCATACTGGTTCATTGTCATCAGTCCCTGCATAGTTGCATATGGAACGTTAATACCTGTATAGAAGATTGTGGAAACAAGGTTATATGTAAGGAACATATATGCAATCTGCACTTTTCCTGCAAATGCAGACGGTACGCTGAACATTAAAACTGTACATACTGCCAGCGGAATACATAATCTTGCGATCCATGGGCGGGCTTTTCCCCACTTACTGTGTGTATGGTCTACGATGTAACCCATTGCAAGGTCAGAAATTCCATCCAGGAATTTGGAAATTGCAATGATAGATGCTGCTGCCGCTGCACTTGCACCAATTACGTTTGTGTAATATACCAGCAGGAATGCACTGATTGCAGAGTACACCAGGTTTCCTGCATAGTCGCCGATACCATAAGCAAATCTCTCAAGGAAAGACAGCTTAGCATCCGGATTCATGTTTACGTTCTTCATAATCTTTTCTCCCTGTATGCTGTTGTAATTTTTTCATTTTCATCACAACAGGTGCTCTTTACTTTTCAATAAATCTGTTCTTATTTCTCAATCGGAAACCATCCGAAGTCCACACATCTGCCGAAATCCCAGCTGTCCCAGCCTACCCAGCCAGGTGTGTTTACTGTATCTGTAAGAAGCTTATAGCTCCAATAGAAATATCCGCTTCCTGCGTTCCATGCGTCAAGCTGTGCCTCAGCAACTGCGTTGTAGATTTTCTTCTTTTCCTCAGCACTTACTGTTTCCTGTGCCATGCCTTCTACACCGTTGAGAACTGTCTGTCCGCCCTTTGTATCGCATCCAACTGCAAGAGAGTTAAACAGGCACCATTCACCGCAGATTACCGGGAAGTATTCCTGCATTTCTTCTATATCTTTTTTCAGCTCTTTTACATATTTCACATACTCTTCTACAGTCTGCCCACACAGCTCTCCAAAGAGGTCTATGAAGCAAGAATCAAGATCCATCGTTCTGAGCACTTTACACCAGGTCTCATCGCAATTCACAATCGAGTCTTTTTCCAAAGCTATGGACTTCATTTCTGCAACCATCAGATACTGGTGAGTATCCAGAACTACGTTCTTGTACTTATCTTCACGCATAAAATCTTTCCATGCTTTTAAACAGAATGCATCATGGAATACCACATATTTGTCTTCCGGCATATGTCTGCGGATTCTGTCGTATGCTTCCAGATAAAAACCACGGATGAATTCCATTGTATTTGGTTTTGTTCCTTTGGCTTTCTCAGGATCAACTGCAGGATAGCGCTCTGTAACCTTCATGGATTCCCACATATCTTCCAGTATTGGCTCGTTCAGGATTTCAATTCCTCCGCCTGTTCGACCGTCAGGTTCTGGCTTTCGATGATCCGTTGAATACGGTTTTCCTTGTTGTTATGAATAAAGAAACTCAGGCAGTCAGGATTGTCACGAAGGATATAGTCGGCACATCGTCCGACAATCACACAAGAACCTTTTTCCGCCAGGTTACGGATCGTATCGCTCTGATACAGGAACAAACGGTCGTTAGACAGAACATCGGCATACGGCGGGAACAACCCCATATACGAATAGCCCATCGTAAAAGCATACGCCAAACCACTGGAAGCCTTCTCGTCCGCTTTCTCGAAAAACTCCTCGCTCAATCCGCTTTCCTTCGCGGCAAGCGCCATCAGTTCCTTGTCATAATAGCCGATGCCCAGTTCTTTTGCCAGCTTCTGTCCTACCTCGCGACCACCGCTGCCAAACTGCCGGCCGATGGTCAATATGATTTTATTATCCATGTCTATCTATGTTTTTGGTATCAAGACAAAGGTAAATAAAATTTATTTAGAATGAAACTTCCTGAACTGGTTTATCAAGACGAGAGCCGTAACAATCGTAGCAGTCGTGTCGGCGATCGGGATGCTGATCCATACGCCAAGTGTTCCGAACCATCGGGGAAGAATCAACAAGCAGGGAACGAGGAACAGCATCTGCCGGGTGAGCGAAAGAAAGATCGCCTTCTTAGACATCCCGATGGAAAGGAAAAAGTTTGTCGCCACCATCTGGAAACCGACAATCGGAAAGACCGCAAAGACGATATGCAAACCGTACACCGCCGCCTCGATCAGCTCCGGATCGGTCGTAAACATGCGGACGATCACCGACGGGAACAACTGACAGAGCAAAAACCCTGTTGTCGCCACCCCTATCGCCCACTTCATCGTCAACTTCGTCACTTCCGTCACACGCGAATATTGGCGGGCACCGAAGTTATAACCGGCAATCGGCTGCATCCCCTGGTTGAACCCCATGATGATCATAATAAAGAGGAATACCACCCGGTTCACGATCCCGTATGCACCGATCGCCATATCGCCGCCATGCTCTTTCAGTCCCCGGTTAATCAGTATAACGATCAGGCAGGCACAAAGATTCATCAGGAAAGGTGACATTCCGATATAAAGAATCCCCTTCACGATTTCGCTTTTCAGCCGGTAAATGCCTTTCTTGAAATGCAACAACTCCTTCGGACGGGAAAAATGAATCAACTGTCCGGTCAGCGAAATGACCTGAGAGATGACGGTAGCCCATGCCGATCCCTTGATCCCCCAACCGAAACCGAAGATAAAAAGCGGATTCAGTACACAGTTGATCACCACCGACGCCAACGTCGCATACATCGCTAATTTAGGGAAACCGGAAGAACGCAACACCGCATTCAGTCCTAGATACATATGAGTAATCACATTTCCTATCAGGATCACATTCATATAATCGCGGGCATACGAAATCGTGTTCTCGCTCGCCCCGAAGAAATAGAGGATCGGATCGAGCAACAACATAAAGACCAACGTAAATGCAAGTCCCAAAACTACGTTCAGCACCAGTACGTTTCCGAGCACCTTGTTCGCCCCTTCATAATCTTTCTGTCCCAACTTCACGGACACCAGCGTTGAAGCCCCCACCCCAACCAGAGAACCGAAAGCAGCCGCAAGGTTCATCAATGGAAAAGTCAAGGCCAAGCCGGAGATCGCCAACGGTCCTACCCCGTGTCCGATAAATATACTGTCTGCCATATTGTAGAGCGAAGAAGCGGTCATGGCGATAATGGCCGGTATGGCATACTGTGTCAACAACTTGCTGATGCGCTCGGTTCCAAGCACTAAAGGAGAATTTTGTTTACTCATGTCACAAAGATACGCAGAATCCGAAAAAAAGGTTACTTTTGTTTTCTTATAAAGTATAAAAAATGGCAGAAAATTTAATAATCAACGGTGAGAACAAGCGGGAACTATATGAGACGCTGCTTCCTCAATTGCAATCGCTGACAGCGGGAGAGACGGACGTCGTCGCCAATATGGCGAATGTCGCCGCTGCTCTGAAACAAACATTCGATTTCTTCTGGGTAGGCTTTTATGTGGTAAAAGAAGAGATGCTCGTGCTTGCCCCGTTCCAGGGGCCTCTTGCCTGCACGCGCATCCGGTACGGGAAAGGTGTATGCGGAACAGCCTGGAAGGATGCACAAACAATCATTGTCCCGGACGTAGAGCAATTTCCGGGACATATTGCCTGTAGCTCGGATTCACGGTCGGAAATCGTCGTACCGATAGTCAGAGATGGAAAAGTGGTTGCCGTACTGGACATTGACAGCGACAAGCTGAACGAGTTCGACAAGACGGATGCGGAATATCTGGAACGACTTTGCGCAATCTTACCGTTTTGAACGGTGGAAAACATATAATTGTGACAACCCTTCCCCCCCCAATCCGTCCAGGAAGAATCCATATGATATAATTTGAAAAAACGGAAGCCTCAGACGGAGGTCTTCCGTTTTTTATTGTCTATTCGACCGTCACCATCTTTCCCTCCGTATTCGCCCGGACAAGATGGTCATACATCGCTTCGCAATAGACCGGAGGCAAATAGAAACGGCCGGGGTAAACAGCACAAAGATTGATACGGACCGTCACTTGCTTTCCGGCAGGCAGATAGTCAATATAGCTGTAAGCACGATCGTCACGAATATCTTGGTAATTGACACCTGTCACCCGATTGTCAACCGTGTCGCCTGTAAGGAAGCGCGTGTTCAATATCTCCCAACCAGCCGGAAAAACCTCAGTCAGCACCAGGTGGTTATAGCCACGAGGAGACGAATTTGCGACGGTCACCACAGCCGTGAAGTTCGTACCCTGCTGCAAAGCGGAGGTATTCACCGGATGACCGTCATGATCCATATAGCTGACGGCGAGCGTAAGACCGTTCGCATAGGCTTCCTCTTTACCCTCGGCTGGGATACCTTCGGCCACGAGGCGGGCGAACAGAGTGGATTTGCCGGTGTTCTTCAACTCTAAGGAGGCAGAAGAGGCAGCCTTGTCAAGCAAAGTCTCCGTCCAGATGTTCTGAGTGGTGGAAACCTTCTTCGTCTTGCCGTCTACGGCATAGGAGAAGTCCATCAAGCCGGACACCTTATATTTCTCCATATAGTCGGAAAGAGCCACCAGGCCGAATGCCGTGGATTGCGTGCTCAGCCAATCGTCGGATGCGAGCGTCTTGGATATTTCATTCGCCAAGAGAGCCGCTTCCTTGCCGTCTCCGAGTAGACAGAACGTCATCAGGCGGATCGAAGTATCACGCAAGTCGCTGCCGAACGTCTGATCGTATCCGGAACAAGCCGTTGTCAGAGCCGTTGTCTTTACAACCAACTCTTTCGATACATCCGGACGTCCGACCAAAGCATAACCCGCCGCCAACAGATAGCGACTCATAGACATGAACGTCTTACTCTCTTTCAGGCGATTCATGGCGCCGACCTCGGCAACTTGCCCTAAAGCGAGGACAAACAGGCGGTACGCCTGCGTCATTTCTTCGGATTCGGCAGAATAGGAGGCTTCCGGTTTCCAGTTACGGGCAATACGGCTCAAGTCATTCAACGCATTCCGCTTCATGCCTTCGGGTACAAGGTAACCTTTCTTCTCCGCTTCGAGCAGAAAGTGGATGGCATAAACAGTCCCCCAAGCATTGGGAGCCGTTCCACCAGGCCAGTAGGAGAAGGAACCGTCTACCGTCTGGTAGGAACGCAGGCGACGGATCACTTCTTTCACGGTCGCTTCAGTCGATTGCTCCTGTTCGCGGGTCAACGAGGCGACCCCGCTCAAGTACAGTTGCGGGAATGCCTTCGAAGTGATCTGTTCAACACATCCATGCGGGTAGCCCAACAGGTAGGACAACCGCGTGGAGAGGTTGACAGGTTGGACATCCGACATTTCGAGCACAAGGGAGTTCGTACCCTCCACGCCGGGAAGGCCGACCGTCCCTTTCCAGCTCTTTCCGGCTTCGAGCGTCACAGGTGTCACCTTGATTTGCGGACGGCGTACGGAACGGATTTCGATATCGGTTTCATATACAGACTTTTCACCACCGCCGGTAGCCGTGATCTTCACGTGTCCGGCTCCGGGGGTATCTTTCACACGAATGCGGAACTGCGCCAGTTTGTCACTGACCGTTTCAAAGTGCAGCATATGGCTCTTCTCGCCGACTACCTCCATATTGCCGGAGCAGGCGATCGTGACCTGCACGTCTCCAACTCCTTTTTCGGTGGCAAAGACGGTAGCAGGAACCACCATCTCCTCTCCTATGCCGATAACGCGCGGGAGTGTGCCGAGCAGCATGACAGGCTTGCGCACGAGCACGCTCTTCTCCGTGTTGCCGTAAGCCTCCCCGTTTCCAGCGACGACCATGACGCGGACACGGCCGTTGTAGTTCGGCATCTTATAGGTATGCTGCCGTTTTTCTCCCTTTTTCAGCAGAAACGGACCGGCAAACTGCACGACCGGCTTAAAGCGGTTCACTATCGCCTTCGGACCTTTGTTCAAGGCATCGTCGCCGCCAATACTGAACAGTTGCTCGATGCGGCCGCCATACGTGCCGACCACGTAGTTGTACAAATCCCAGGTATTAACCCCCAATGCCTCGCGGGCGTTAAACGCCTGCCAGGGATCGGGTGTGCGAAAGCGGGTTAGGTCAAGCAACCCTTCGTCGACAATCGCCAGTGTGTAGGCCATCTCGCGACCGTTCTTTTCGGAAACCATCACGTGGCAAGGTGCTTCAGGCTTGACCTCATCCGCCATATGGATAATCGGGGCCAAATGGCTTTCGGGAGATGTAACCGTGAAAGGGACGACACCGTACATGCGGATCGGCAGGTCGTTCTTCGTGACGCCGTGCGGCTGGAGCAGCGTTATATATATGTATGCATTGGGCTGCATGTCAGAAGTAACGGCGAGCTTGACCGTAGTCTGCCCATCGTTGCACACATGCTCGGTGGTCGAGAGGACACGCGTACCGTTCTCGATGCTGATGATCGCGCGACTTCCTTTGACGGAAGGGAAGGTGACGACGATCTGTTCTCCTGGCACGTATGTATCCTTGTCTGTCTTGAAAGTGAGCATATTGGCGGAGGAAGAGCCATCAGCGTCACGCCTTCCTTCACTGTAAGGCCAATCGAAATAGCTCATCACACCGGTGGAGTGTTTGCTCTTTTTGTCTTTCACCGAAATGAAATAGGTTCCCCAATCAGCATCGGCATATCTCAGGTTGAAGGAGGCCATACCATTCGTACCAGTACGGACGGTGAAGGTTTTCACCGGTTTGTTGTACGAATTCGAGACATAGTTCGCCAGGCTCCCGTTATCTGAGCTCCACCACCAGTACCAATGGACTTTATAGACTTTCACTTCGAGTTCGGTATTAGCTACCGCCTGTCCAAGATAATCAACGGAGGCTACCTCATATTTATATTCGGTTCCTGTCTTCAGTGGTTCCCCGTCTTGCTGGGGCGACTTGATGCCGGCATAGCGACGGTAGGGTGAATAGAATGCCCGGTTAGCATCGATGCTAAAATCACCGGATTCCTCATACACACGGGTGACGAAACTCGCCAACAACATACCGGGAGCCGAAGCGCCGGTCTCGAAACGGGCTTTGATGGTGGCGTCGCCCGCTGCATCGGTCACACCGGAGATCACTTTGCTTTCTTCGCTGTTGAAGATTTTCGAAGGATCATCGAAATAGAATTTCTTATAGCCGGAAAAGGTGGTCGGGGTCGAGATAAAGGTTCCCTGAATATCGTATTTCAGATTGCGGGCAGTTGCTCCCTGTAGCCATTCCACGTGCATAGCGGCATCGAGCGGTTCGCCTCGGAGCAATTTTTTGGGGGGCATCGTAAGGGATATCTTCAAGCGGTTCGGTTTGATCGTTTCGATACGGAGACGCTTCGTAAAGGTGACGCCGCCGACATTCACGTTGACGTTCCAAGCGCCTGTCGGCGCATCGGGTTCGGTCGGCATATCGAAAACATAAAGTCCTGCTTCGCCTTTTGTCTGTGTCTTGCGCAGGTAGAACTGGCCGAGCGGATTGTAAAGTTCCATGATGACCGGATGGTTAGCAGGGAGCATCCGGCTGCGGTCGTTCAACATAAAGCCGAGATGCAGCGTGTCGCCCGGACGCCATACACCGCGGTCGCCGTAGATGAAGCCCTTGATACCTTTCTGCACGACTTCTCCGGAGACATCGAACGAACTCAGCGAAAGGGCGGAACCGTCGTCTACACGAAGATACGAGCGTTGCTGTCCGAGGGAAGCAGTCAGATAGAACGGCTTGCCGTTTTTCAGCGAGAAACGCACCTGCCCTTTGTCGTCTGTCACGCCGGAGGCTAATTCCTGACGCTGGTAGTTGTAGGCAACGACTTTGACACCTTTCTCTGGATGGGTGCTCAGAATGTTATGTACAAGGACAGTCATATCGTTATCTTCGCCGGCCATCGCCAACAGACCGAGATTGGTGGCGAGGACATTCTTGCCGACGGTCGTATTATAATAATAGCTGTTGGAACAGGGGTCGCCACGTTTGCTATAATCGTAGTCGGACCAGTCGAAGTCGCCGTTATAGTAGTAATAACCGCCTCCATCGAAACGGCTACTTTCTTCCTTGAACTTGATCTCATCATCGGCAAGCAGTTGTTCTTTACTTTTCTTGACGAGGTCTTCGCAGGGATAGGCGGACAAATCCCGGTTGAACGACAGTTCCACCCGGTAGATGGCGCCGGGTTCGGGGTCGATCAGTTCTTTCAAATCGATCGCGTAGGTATTCCAACGACTGAGATCCTGGGTGGCGTCTTCATCGAGGAAGATCGTTTTACGCGCGATCAGGCGACCGACACGCATCAGGTCACTCGTTCCTTCGAGATCATTCACCTGAAGGAATTGTCCGATGTTCTGTTCGAATATCTTGATGACACGCACTACTACGCCGCGCAAGTAGACGGCTTGAAAAGGAATAGTCAGTTGTGTGGACTGTGGGATGATCACACCGTTGCCGATAAAACGGACTTCCGGCTTTTCATCACTGACTACGATCTGACGAACGATGCTTTCTTTCAGGTTCAGCCCGTTTTTGCTTCTGATGTTCTGGCTCAGATGAACATTAAGGGCACCTTTGCTACCTGCATCGGGATAAAGGCGGAGCTTATTGCCCTCGACATTGACGGTCTCCGATTTGTTACCGTCGATCCAGGCAAGTCCCTGCATGTTTTGTGCCGCATCGAGTAGTTTCGTAAAGGTGACTTCGACGTAACGTTCCGGCTCTGCGACATATTCGACTTCATACACGGCAAAATCATTCAGTTCGGGAATATCGACAGATAGCAGTTCCTCCTCCGGCACTTTCAGTTTATTCGGGGCTACGGATAATTTAAAGGCACGTGTCGCATCCGTCCCGGCCTGTATGTTCGAGATAGAAATTTCATGCCTCTTTCCGTCGGGACTATGTTGCCATCTGGCATTCGCCTTTTCGGAGAAACGGACAAGCGACTCTACAGTTTCGGGAATTTCCCTGTCCGGCGTAAATACCGAGCAGACAATGTCGTAGCCGTTTTCATTCTTCCGGTTGATATCGACGGATTGCAGGTTGGCACGCAACAGCAAAGGCTGCGTCGAGAATCTGAATGAGAAATATTTGTCCTTTCGTTCCGTATCAAACCACTCTGATAGATCAGCCTTTACCTCGTAACGAGTGTCGCGCTCAAAACTCTTGGATGGCTTGAATACGATCGTCCGGTTATTTTCAAATGCGAACTCGCCGACTGTCTCGGGCTTGATCTTGACCAGGTCACGAAGTTGGTCAGGCTCCATTCTGTCAACTGCTATTTCCTGGTTGAAAATAAGATATACGGGCGTATATCTTGAAATCGTACCGGAGGTAAACGCCTCCACATAGGGATTGAAAGGGATCTCTTCGGATTCGCTTTTACCTTTTCCACATCTGCTGAATAAAAACAAAAAACAACAGGCACAGATATAATACAGATATTTCGCCATATTTCCTGAATTTAACAGTTACACTTTCGACAAACAGACTGTCTGCGAATATAAGCATTTTTATGTACATTATTATTCTTATTTTTTACCAAATGGTAATTTCTGGCCGGACTTAAAAGACTACTTTTGCAAACTCTTTCCTCGCCCTTCCTCACTTATTGGGAGAAAGGGGATTATGGCTGGCAATGCCATGTGCCGAACTGATTATTTTTATCGCGTTAACAGCTGATTATCAGTATCGGCACAAGATACGCAAGGTGGCGGAATAAGGCAGCTATCCTCTGGCATTCCGCATCACCCGCTCTATCGCATCATTCATCTGCGCGATGGACTCCAGACCAAGTGTCATGCAATGCAAGTTACTTTCGGTAACAGCAAAACGGATGGAACGTTCGCGTTCGGCATCAGAAACATGTTTGCCTTCACCAAAAATTTTCATTCCGATAAGCCCTTTGCCTTTCTTGCGTGCCTTGCCTAAAAGTTCGTTTACGGCTTCGACCGTCCCATCCATATGGCTTTGGAACGGATTCAAGCGGGCGAGGATAACGTCACACCACGGATTGTCGACTGCCTCGACCAGCGCTTCCCAGTTATGACAGGAGACGCCGACAGCTTTCACGATACCATCCTGCTTGGCTTTCGCCAGGCCGTCCATATAAAATTTACGAGTTTCCGCCCAGTCGCCTTTCGTCATACAGTGCAGTAGGAGGATATCGAAATAGTCCGTACCAACTTCCTGGCGGAAACGGTCGAGGGTTTTGCTGACCGACTCGCGTTTTTCCGACCCTTCGTCGTAGGTCCACATCTTCGTCATCAGCGTGAGTTTCTCACGAGGCAACTCTTTCAGGGCTTTTCCGACAAATGGTTGCGAACCGTACATATCGGCCATATCGAAGAAGCGAATACCGCGTTCATAACCGTGACGGGCTATCTTCACAAAGTTATCCAGTCCGAGCCGAGTCTGATTGGACTGGTAATTCCAGCCTTTCGTCCCGGTTCCCATAGCTATACGAGAGACTTTCAATCCGGTCTTTCCCAGTTTCACCCTGTCGACCGATATATCCGAAGGTACGGTCATCTGTATGTTGGCAAGTCCTGTGCGGACTAACGATAAACCGGCTACTCCGGCAATCCCAGTCTGAATAAATTTACGTCTGTCCATCTCTATAATTTTTAGGTAATACTTTCTTTAATATCAAATAACCGCACAAGCCTGAAATGAACGAACCGGCAAATACGCCCAACTTTGCCTGATTCAATAGCTCTACTCCGACATCAGGCATCCCGGCAAAAGACAGGTTCGCGATAAAGAGAGCTACCGTAAAACCGATACCGCCCAACATCGACACCCCGAATAGGTTCCGTTTGCTCACCCCTTCCGGCATCGTAGCAAGACGCAAACGGACAAAAATATAGGTGAACAGGAAAATACCCAGCGACTTTCCGGCAAACAGGCCGAAGAATACCGCCAACGGGATTCCCAGTAACGAACCGATCCCGATATCCCCGAAAGTAACGCCTGCATTGACAAAAGCGAAGAGCGGCAGGATCAGATAATTGACTAACGGATGGAGTTTGTTGGCAATGCTTTGCAACGGACTGATTGTTTTGTCCGCCAATGAATGAATATTGTTGAGAACTTGAATCTGTGTCGATGAAAGAACCGCCGCTTTCCGGGAATGACGCACTTCTGTGTAATCCAGCATATCCAGATAGCCAGTCATTTCACAAGTGAAATCATCCAGCTTAACAACCGGACGAGCCGGAACGGTGAATGCGACCAGCACACCCGCTATGGTCGGATGAATACCCGACTCAAGAAATAGCATCCACACAAAGAAACCTATTATATAGTAGAAAGCAATGTTATTCACCCTCATCCTTCCCCCTACATATAGCAAAGCCAGCAAGGCGAGTGAGATCAGAAGTGGCTCAAACGCAATCTCACCACTATAAAACAAGGCGATAATAATGATTCCGCCGATATCATCCACCACCGCCAATGCCGTCAAAAAAATACGCATGCTGAGTGGAACCCGTTTTCCCAACAACCCTAAAACAGCCAAGGCAAAGGCGATATCGGTCGCCATCGGAATAGCCACACCTCGCACTTCGGGTGCCGAATGACAAACCAGAAAATAAAACAATACCGGAACGATCATCCCGCCGCAGGCCGCAATAATCGGAAGCAGTGCTTTCCGTACCGAACTCAACTCCCCAATCAGAATTTCCTGCTTAATCTCCAATCCAATCACAAAAAAGAAGACTGCCATCAAGGCATCATTCACAAAGGCCAGCATCGGCATCACTTCTCCATGATGCATAAACGGTGTGAAATTACCTATCTTCAAATCAATCGGATGAGATAAGATGTTATGGTAGGACTCCGCCCAAGGGGAATTGGCAAATAGCATAGCAAGAATCATAGCCATGAATAATAAGATACTCGCATTCGGTTTTTGCATAGCAAAACGACGCAACGGTTTAAGGATAACGTTGATGGTTCTATCCATATGGTATTTAAATATTTATGGGAAGCGGCGTGCAAACCGCTTCCCTTTGATTTTTTCCTAACAACTGTCCGCCTATTTGCCAGCTTGCTCCAGCTCGTAAGCGCTGCGGGTCAGTTTTTCAACCCACACGACAAATATACCAGTTAAAATTAAATTAAACACTATGGTGAGCACGGAAATCATAAGCGCTGGGCCTCCTAAATTGTAACCAAGCGCGATAAAGATAATTCCGGCCCCTACTTCACCGCGTGTAAACATACCAATCGATAGCGCCAGACGTTCGCGCTTCCGTCTTTCCCGATAAAAAAACAACGGGAACAGTTTCCCGATATTGGACAGAAACGAAACAATCACGACATGCAGGATGATCATCGGCAAAGACATCATCGGCTGCGCTCCGGTTATTGTTGTCGCTTCTACAGACTGCGCGGCAAAATCCACTCCGAAAAAGACTGGCATGCTGACTCCTACCAGAAACATAAAGAGGAACGAGACTGTTGTCGCCACATTGCGTTCGACCTTCGTATCAATATGCTTATGCCTCATCACCATACCCAATACAAACGCAGGCAACAAGACCTCGATATGGATGCTGGCATCTTCGCCATAAAGGTATTTGGACACCAAATAAACCGCCTGCGTAATCCCGCAGGTAAGGACGGCATAGAAAAGAATTGCCTTCCAATCCTGCCGCATGTCATAACTGCCCATCTTTCTCCATCCGATGACCAGAAGGACCATCACGATCAAAATGATAACGCCCAACTGCCAGCGCAAGCCTACCATCATAATCTGCAAAGGAATCATCAACAGAATCGTATCAAGGTCGTCGAAGATTGCCAATACCTGCACTTTCTTGTATACCCAAGAAGATTTCAACCCTGCC